>Ga0180438_10001821_pt1 | contig 36742 bp, 24 predicted proteins | sample SS_ome_12_FD_132455 | JGI IMG/M metagenome (GOLD analysis project Ga0180438, IMG submission 132455) | Hypersaline lake sediment archaeal communities from the Salton Sea, California, USA - SS_3_D_2 metaG | ecosystem: Environmental > Aquatic > Non-marine Saline and Alkaline > Hypersaline >... | reverse complement strand
GGAGCAGCGGTTCGGGAGGCGTTGACCGATGCGGTTGCCCTCTACGGGGGCGACCTGCTGCCCAGTTGCTACGACGACTGGATCCTGCCCCACCGGGAGCGGTTGCGCCAGGCGTATCTCCGCGCCCTGGAGCGGCTGATCAAGCTGCTGGAGGGCCAGCGGGAATACGAGGCGGCGATCCGCTATGCCCAGCGCCTGCTACGGCATGACCCGCTGCATGAGGCTGGCTACCGCCGGCTGATGCGCCTCCGCGCCCTCAGTGGGGACCGCGCCGGGGCTTTGCGCGTCTACCACACTGGCGCCACGACGCTGGCGCGGGAGCTGGGTGTGGAGCCCAGCGAGGCGACGCAAAGCGCCTACGAGCAATTGGTAAGCGCAAAAGGGCCGCCAGCGCGGGCTGTGCCCGGCGTCTTGCCGCTGGTAGGGAGAGAGGAGGCATGGGCGCAGATGCAGGACGCCTGGCGCCGGTCGGCCCGGGGGCCGCGCTTCCTGCTGCTGCTGGGGGAGGCAGGGATCGGCAAGACGAGGCTGGCCGAGGAGATGCTGTACTGGGCCGAGCGGCAGGGGTTGGCCCGTGCCAGCGCCCGCTGTTACGCCGCCGAGGGGGAATTGGCCTACGCCCCGGTGACGGCCCTGTTGCGGGCCCGCCCGCTGCCGCCCCTGGACGACGTGTGGCTCACCGAGGTGGCGCGCTTGCTGCCGGAGGTGCTCGTCGAGCGGCCGGAGCTGGCGGCCCCACGCCCCGTGACCGAGGCCTGGCAGAGGACGCGGCTGTTCGAGGCGCTGGCCCGGGCGGTGCTGGGCGACGGGCAGCCACTCCTGTTGGTGATCGACGATCTGCAATGGTGCGACCGGGAGACGCTGGAGTGGTTGCACTACCTGCTGCGTTTCGACTCCAAGGCGGGGCTGATGGTGGTGGGTGCCTGCCGCCCGGAGGAGTTGGGGGAGGACTGCCCCTTTGCCTCGGCGTTGCCGGATCTGCACCGTGACGTGCGGCTGACTGAAATCGAGTTAGGGCCGCTGGACGAGGCGGAGACGGCGGCACTGGCGGAGAACGTAGCTGACCAGGCGCTGGACCCTGCGCTGGCCCGGTATCTGTATCGCGAGACGGAGGGCAATCCCCTGTTCGTGGTGGAGACGGTGCGGGCCGGGTTGGAGGTTGGCGATCAACCCCTACCACCCCGGGCGCAAGCTGTGCTCGAAAGGCGCCTGGGGCAGCTCTCATCCCCGGGCCGGGAACTGGCTGGGTTGGCGGCCACCATCGGCCGCTCCTTCACCTTCCCGGTGCTTCAGGCAGCCGGTGATGGTGACGAGGATGCCCTGGTGCGTGGGTTGGACGAATTGTGGCGGCGCCGTTTCGTGCGCGAGCGGGGCGCCGATGCCTACGACTTTGCCCACGACAAGCTGCGCGAGGCGGCCTACGGCACGCTGAGCCCGGCGCGGCGACGGTTCTGGCACCGCCGCGTGGCCCAGGCGCTGGAAAGCGTCCACGGCGCGGACCTCGACCCTGTCAGTCGCCAGGTGGCCAGCCACTACCGGCAGGCCGGCGCCGGTGGGCAGGCGATCCCCCACTACCTGCGGGCCGGGCAGGTGGCGGGCAGGCTGTATGCCAACGACGAAGCCGAAGCCTGCTTCCGGCGGGGCCTGGCGCTGTTGGAAGCGGGGGCGTGGGACCGTGATATGGCGGCCCGGCTCTACGAGGGGCTGGGCGACGCGCTGAGGTTTGGCCAGCCCGAGGAGGCGCGGCTGGCCTACGAGCGCGCCCTGCAAGAGGCGGATCAGGACGACCCGCTGGCGCTGGCGCGTCTTCAGCGGTTGATCGGGATTACTTGGTACCTCCAGGGCCAATTCGACCGGACCCTACAGGCTTGCGATCTGACCGAGGCTCTCCTGGGGGCGGAACCCGTTGAGGAAGACACCGCCTGGTGGCAGGCATGGCTGGATATACAGATTTGGCGGGGCAGCGCATACTATACCCTGGGCCGTTGGCGCGAGTTGGCTGAGTGCCAGGAACGGGCGTGGCAGGCCGTGGAGCGGTATGGAGGTCCCTACGAGCGTGCCTGGGTTTACCGCGGTCGCACGGTTATAGCCCTGAGGCGCGACAGATACGTGATCTCGGACGATACCCTGGACGACCAGCGTACTTCCCTGTCGGAGATCCGGAAGACAGGTGACCTGTGGTTCGTCGCCATGGATGAGTACATGCTGGGCTGGTTGCTGCTGCTTCGCGGCGAGTACGACGAGGCGGAGGGACACCTGCGGGATGCCCTGTCACTCAGCGAGCGGATAGAGTACCCACTGGTTTGTGCCTATGCGCTGACCTGGTTGAACGTCCTATATAGGAAGCGCGGCCACTTGGCAGAAGCGGAGGCCAACGCCGCGCGCGCCCTGGAAGCGGGGAGAGCGGCCAGGATGCCCGAACAAGTGGCTATGGCCCAGGCCAACCGGGCCTGGATTGCTTGGCGCAAGGGAGAGCTGGCGGAGGTGGAAGCACAGGGGCTGGCTGCCCTGGATTCGTGGCGACGAGGCCAGTTTGTCTACGCCTTCCATTGGACGGCGCGGTGGCCGCTGCTGGCCGTGGCATTGGCCCAGGACCGGGTTCCCGAAGCCCTGGACCACGCCCGGGCCATGCTGGATCCCCAACAGCAGCAGTTGCCAGAGGCCTTGGAAGCGGCCCTGGAGGGGGCCCTCCAGGCGGGCGAGGATGGCGAACCAGAGTCTGCCCGGCCACACCTCCACCGCACCGTCGCCCTGGCCCAGGGGATGGGTTACCTCTAAAGACCCCAAGGGTTGCCTACCCTCCTGAGAGGTTGGCTGACCTGATACTCTCTTGTCACCCTGGCAGGTGGCGCATAACCAACCCAAACCCTTGGGGTCTCTGCCTGCCCAGACCCAGTGGCAGGCGCTTCAGGCTGTACGATCCTTCGACTTTTCTCCCCGAAAGCCGGGGCCTTGTAACGCTGGGTGGATCGCCTGCGAAACGGCCCTCGGGGTATACTGTCCCCAGGAACCATCTTTTGCATCGCCGTGCAGACCCCTTGGTAGTCCCATCAAGAACTAGACCACTGTCGCTGAATTCCTGATGCGTTGCGCCCTGGCATGATTGGTCACGGGCTGCAAGATCTGAAAGCCCAGTGACGACAGGTGCCAACTGGAGAGCCGCGGATTTCCAGGGAGTTGTGGATGTGTAGGGAGGTGATGCCTATGCTCGATCAGCGCTGGCTCCCTGGCCTACGGGCGGGGCAGGGGCTGGCTCGTACTGTAATGACGGCCCGATAGATTCGCCTAAAAGAAAGGACGTGGTAGGCGTGGGTCGGTATCTGGTGCTTTTCGAGGCGGACTTTAGCAGGCTCCCGACGGATCCCCAGGAGAGGGCAAGGCTCGGAAAACCCATGACACAGGCGATCCTGCAGGGCATTGAAACAGGCCTCATCAAGGAGTGGGGATTGGTTCTGGGCGAGTACAGGGGCTTTGGCGTCTATGAAGGATCAGAAACGGAGGTTGCGGGCTTCCTGGAGCAGTTCGTCCCCTGGTACCGCAGCACAGTGAACCCTGTGGTCTCGGCGAGCGAACTGGATGCAATGGTGGATGCCATGCTGCAGTGAGTAATTAGGTGCAACGCACCTGTCAAGTGCGTTGCACCTGGACCTGCATCCAAACGCTTCATTACCTGGTACCATCAGCGATTTCTCCCCCCGGAATCTGTGTCCATGAAGCGCTACATGAATCGCTTGTGAAGCGCGCCTTGGTGTATACTGTCCCCAGGATACAATTTCTTCATCGTTGCGCAGATTTCTTTGTACAGACATCGAAACTCAGACTCCATGTTGTTTTCACCGTTAGTCTGGTGAAGCGAGTGCCGCGGGAGGTGTTAGATGTCCCTTCTGTTCGAACCGATGCAAGTGGGAAACCTGCAGATCAAGAACCGTTTTGTCCACTCGGCCACCTGCGAAAACATGGCCACCGAGCGTGGCGAGGTGACCGACGACCTCGTCAAGCGCTACCAGAGACTGGCCCGGGGCGAGGTTGGCCTGATCATCCCTGGCTATCTGTACATCGACCCGCTGGGAAGAGGTTCGCCACGGCAGACCGGCATCCACCGTGACGACCTGATCCCGGGGCTGAAGCGCGTGGCCGATACCATCCACGAGGAGGGTGGTCTGGTCGTTTTTCAACTGGCGCATGCGGGGATGGCGACCAGCAAGGCCATTGCCGGACAAACGCCTGTCGGTCCGTCTGATGCACGCCGAAACCCCATCTATTTCTTCAAGCCGAAAAAGATGACAGAGGCACAGATCCAGCAGGTGGTCCGGGACTTTGGGCAGGCGGCCAGGCGGGCGGTTGAGGCGGGCGCTGACGGCATCCAGATCCACGCCGCCCATGGTTACCTGGTGAGCGAGTTCCTTTCGCCCTTTTTCAACGACCGGGACGATGCCTGGGGTGGATCGGATGAGAACCGTTTTCGCTTCCTGAAAGAGGTCCTGCTGGAGGTCCGGAAGGTGATGCCCGAGGGCATGCCCTTGCTGGTCAAGTTTAACGGCCACGACCACATCCCCCAGGGAGGGATCATGCCGCCCCTGGCGGCCAAGTACGCCGGGTGGATGGCCGGACTGGGCATTGACGGCCTGGAAGTCAGTTGCGGCACTGTTCTCTTTTCCCCATGGAACGAGTGCCGGGGCGATGTCCCTGTGGACGAAATGGCCGATACTTTTTCGTGGTGGATGCGCCCCCTGGCCCGGTGGATGCTCAAGTCCGACGCCGGCAAGTACGATCTGGAGGAAGGCTACAACCTGGAGCCAGCCAAGAGGATCCGGCCGGCTGCCGGCGACGTGCCGCTGTTCCTGGTGGGGGGGATGCGCCGGGTGTCGCAAATGGAGGAGGTCCTGGGGGCAGGACACGCCGATTTCATCTCGATGAGCCGGCCATTCATCCGGGAGCCCCATCTGGTCAGGCGGATCCGGGAAGGGAAGACGGATGTCGCCGCCTGCCAGTCGTGCAACAAGTGCCTGGTAAGCTATTCGGCTGGAGTGCCGGTTCGCTGCTACTATGCTGGCCTGCCCCAGTAGCTTGGGCCGGATGGGTTTGCATTTGAGACGGGGATCCTGGCATGGGATCAGGTTCCAGCGCGTGTATAGGGTGATTTGCTGAATTAGGAGGTGCACATGTCTGCAATCAGGCAATCGGGTAGGATCAATAGGAATACCACGTTGATCGACCTGGGCATGGAGGGGATCGCTGGTGTGACTGCCGTGTATCTGATCGAGGGGCAGAAAACGTGCCTGATCGATGGCGGAACGCGTGCCGAAGCACGCGGCCTGGTCAAGGCACTCAAAAGGTTGGATGCCTTTCCACCAGACATGGTGATCATCACCCACGCCCACTTTGACCACGCCCAGGGCATTCCCACGCTGCGGAAAGAAGCTGCCAAACAGGGGAAAAGGATCGAGGTACTGGCCTCTCGGGAGGCGGTGCCGCTGCTGGCGGATCCCGCCTACAATGAGGTCTTTGGCACCGGGCCGTACGAGAAGATCGGGGACGTGACCCCGGTCAAAGAGGGGGACACGGTAGACCTGGGTGGTGTCACCCTCAGGGTCTACCAGGTGCCAGGGCACTGCCGAGATCACATCGCGGTCCTGGACGAGGTGAACGGGTGCATCTTTGTCGGCGACACCCTCGGCTACAAGACCGGCGATACCGCCTCGATGCCGGCATTCATGCCACCTTCCTGGGATCCTGACGCCTTCCATTCTTCCATCGACAAGCTCAAGGGGATAGAGTACGAGGGCCTGTGCATGGCCCACTTTGGCTACATCTATGGCAGCGAGGCCAAGGGCATCCTGGACGAGGCGGTCTCGACCTACGAGACCTGGTGGCAGCTCTTTGAGAGAAACGCCGACAAGCTGGATGACGTCGACGCCCTGTTGGAGACCATCATCGACGAGCTCGATCCTGAATTCGAAGAGTTTCAGATCGTCTCGGCCAAGCTCAGGGTCATGTACGGGCTGATGACTGGCGTGAGCCGGCTGATGGGCAAAAAACCCCAGCCGGTCGGCGAATTCCTCATGCGCAGCGTCTTGGAATGGCTGGTCACAGGCTACAAGACCTATCAAAAGATTCAATGACCACAGATGCTCAGCCGGAGAGCCGTGGACTTGCAGGAAGCCGTGGATGGGTAGGGAGGTGATGCCTATGCTCGATCAGCGCCGGTTCCCTGGCCTGCGGGCGGGGCAGGAGCTGGCTCGTGCCATATTGACAGCCCAATAGATTCGCGCAAAAGAAAGGAGACAGTGGACATGGGCCGGTATCTGGTGCTTTGGGAGCTTGATCCCAATCGAATTCCCATCGATCCCAAGGAGAAGGCGGCTACGCTGCAGGCCTCTATGGGCCCCGTAAGCAAGGCCATTGAGGACGGGATCATCAAGGAGTGGGGAGTGTTTGTCGGCGACACCAACGGCTTTGGTATCTATGAGGGAACCGAGGCAGAAGTCGGGGGCGTGCTTCAGCAATTCGTTCCCTTTGCCCGCAACCAGGTGTATGCCTTCATGACGGCAGGTGAAGTGCAGGAATGGCTGGCCTCCGCGCCAAAGTGAGCTAGCATGGAGGACAGAGCGAGCGATAGGTGCAACGCACTTGCCAAGTGCGTTGCACCTGGACCTGCATCCAGCCACCGTTCACAGCTTTTCACCGTGCGCCTGTGGCCGGAGGAGCTGGGCGACGGTGAGGTCGAGTGGCGCGGCAAGGTCCAACACGTGACCAGCGGCCAGTGGCGTTACTTCCGGGAATGGCCGGCGCTGGTGGCCTTTCTGCAGGAGGTCCTGCCCCCCTGCGACGAGAAGCCCGGGTCTGTTCATGAGACGATCGAGTAGGATGGCACATTTGCAAACCAGGGCAAAGGTCCCTGGGGAAAGGAGTCGATGGAGATGGGCAAGAAGCAAAACGTACAGGTGGTGCAAAAGTTCTATCAGTTGCTCCAGGAGCGCGACGTACCGGGCGTGATGTCCCTGTTGGCTGAGGACGTGGAGCTGGTGTCGCCGGGACCCAAGGAGCTGCTGCCGTGGGCCGGGGAATACCACGGACCCCAGGGGGTGCTGCAGTACTACACCACTTTCGCCGAGGGCGTCGAGTTCACCGGCATGGAAGTGGAGGAGTTCATCGCTCAGAGGGACAAGGTGGTAGCCCTCGGCCACCACAAGGGCCGCATCCGGGCCACGGGCAGGACCTACGATCTAGCCTGGGCCCAGGTCTTTACCGTGCGTGAGGGCAAACTCGCAGGCCTCCACTTCTACCACGATAGCTATGTGGTGGCGGAAGCCGCGCGCGGCGATTGATCTCGTGCCTTTGCTGACGGGATGATCCGACGCGGTTGCCACTCGACCCGTCCCCGGCGCATCTGTTAAACCCGCGATCTACCGGGCAGGATATGCAGGATGGTCCCCCCTGCGCATATCCTACGGATCCTGCATATCCTGTCCAGAGGCTACGGAGGCCGAGTCGTCCATTGACGTGAACAGGCATCAGCTAGACCCGGTGGCGTGGAAAGCCATCGCCACGTGATGGGCCAGCGTCATCGGCACACGGGTGTACAGGTAGTCGCTGGCCAGGTTGTTTGGCAGCACAAGGTGTACCAGACCCAGAAACTCCTGTCCCGCGGCCATCGGGCAGATCAGGGCCATGCCCTGCACCTCCAGGCAGAGCTGGGTCTGGGGCTCCAGGTCGACCTGGGTCATATCCTGGGTGGTCAACTCAGCGGCCGCATTCCCCACAAAACCCTCTCCCAACGGGATCCGTTCGGCAGGTGCAAGCTGGTCCAGGCCGGCATGTGCCAGGCGGACCAACTCGCTGCGGTCCCGGTCGAGCAGATGCACCGAGGCCTGGAGGCTGTTAAAGTCGGTGGTGAGGCTCCGGGTCAAAAGGTCGGCCAGCGCCTGGGAAGAAGGCTGGTTCGAGATGGCCTGGGCCACCGACTCGAGGGCGACCATAGCCTGGTTGGTCTCACCGGTCAGCAGGTCAAGTTTGTGGTTCACGGTATGCAGGCGCTGCTCAAAGCGATGCTGGTTTTGCTCCAGCCTGCTCGACTCGTCCTCGACCAGCACCGAGGTGAGGGAGGCGGTAAAAATGCCGGTCACCGTCAGACCCAGCAAGATCATGCCCACCGTGACGATGCGCCCCGTAGAGGTCGATGGATTGTACAGGTCGGCGAAACCGCCGGTGACCACCGTGGAAAAGCTCCACCACAGGCTCTCGCCCAGATCCTGCATCGACTGTTGCTCCGCCCCCTCCAGGGCGCTGATGGCCAGGGCGCCAAAGATCAGCAGTGCCAAGGCTATGAGGACCGAGCGCTTCAAGAGGTTGAGCTCGAAGGTCTTGACCAGCTTGTCCAGCCCCCGGAAGATAAAGAGCAGCAGGCGCACAGCCCGGGTCAGGCGCAGCAACCGCAACAGGCGGACGAACCGGGCGATGCGCACCAGCCGGCCGAAGCGCAGGATGGCATAGTAGGGGATGGACGATACCAGATCGATCCAGTAGCGGCGGAAATACCATCCCCTGTCGTCCGACAGCGCCAGCCGGGTGAAAAAGTCGCCCAACAAAAAGAAGCAGATGGCAGTGTCTACGAGGGTGATGGCCTCGACGACCGAGAGAGGCAGGCCAGGGACGAGCAGCTCGACCAGTGTCAGTGCCACGACGACGATGATCGACAGCAGGACGGCCCCGTCGAGGTAGTTCAGCCGCCGCTCGCTGCCCAGAAAAGCGATCAGGCGGTCGCGCAGGTGGCGCTCCTGGAGCACGTTGTCGATCTCTTTCACGCGCTTTCGCAAGCGCTCCCACTCGCCGGACAGCCGGTTGATGGCCTCGCGGGTGTGCTCCGTGCCTGATGGATTCCCCAGTTCGACGTATTGGGCAAACCGCTCGTCGTATTCAGCCAACTGCTCCTCCAGGTGGGCCATCTCACTGTCCACCGCGGCGCGCATGCGTTGCAGGGTCGCCCGCGAACAGTCCATCAGGCGCCACTGTTGGGCCCGGCGCCCGATCTCTTCCACCTGCTCTTCGCGCTGGGTGAGCGAAAGGGAATCTGCCTCGGCAAAGGTTGTGGTCACAGTGCACCTCCATAAGCAAAGGGGCGGGTGTGACCCCGCCCCATGTCTGATCCCCACAAAGCTGCGTCATTGTTTCTCGTACGGCTTGCCTTCTTCCGCCGGTGGTCTGGACCGTCCCACGACCCCGGCCACGACGATGATGGTCAGGATGTAGGGCGCCATCTGCAGGAACTCGGGTGGGATCGGTTGGTTGATAATGGGCAACACGGGCTGCAGGATCTGCATCTTGACCTGGAGCGCATCGGCAAAGCCAAAGAGCAGGGCCGCCAGAAAACCACCGACTGGGTTCCAGTTGCCAAAGATCATGGCCGCCAGCGCCACAAAGCCCTGGCCGCGGGTCATGTTATCCTCGAAAGTGCCCACGATGCCCAGGGAAAAGTAGGCCCCGCCGATGCCAGCGATCAACCCGCCGACGATGACGCTGATGTAGCGCATGCGGTTGACGTGGATACCCACCGTGTCAGCAGCGCGGGGATGCTCGCCGCAGGCCCGCATCCGCAGGCCCCAGGGGGTCTTGAAGATGACATAGTTGACCAGAATCAGCAGGATGAGCATGATGTAGACGATGGGCTGGTTCTCGAACAGGATCGGCCCGATGATGGGGATGTCGGACAACACGGGGATAGATACCAAATCGAAGGAGCCAGGAGCGCTCAGGCCGGCAGGCTCTAGTACGCGGAGGTTCAGGAACCGGGTGCCACCGGCGGCCAGGATGTTGATCACCGTGCCCGAGATGATCTGGTCCACTTTGAACCTGATGGACAGCCAGGCGTGGAGTGCGGCCATGGCTCCGCCGACCAGGCTGGCTCCCAGGACCCCCATCCATAGGCTGTCAAAGATGCTGGCAAAGGCAATGGCGGTGAAAGCGCCCCAGAGCATCATGCCCTCGATGGCGATGTTGATGATGCCCGACCGCTCGCAAAAGATGCCACACATGGCGCCTAGGGTCAGGGGTGTGGCGGCCACCAGCGTGGCTTGGAGCATACCCGGCAGGTTCAGGCTTGTGCCACTGGTGACCCACACCAGGAAGGCAAAGGCTGCCAGGAGGGCTACACCCCAGCTTAGCACGGAGCGGAGCGAACCGAGCTTGACAAAGAGCCGCATCCCGGCGATAAAGAAACAGAGGGCGCCGATGGTGTACAGCGTGCTCCGAGAGGGCAGGGAAAAGAGCGTGCCCAGCGTCCTATCGGTGAAGGTGGCAAAGTCGCCTGCCCCGGTGCTAACCCCCCCCACTAGCAGAAACAGGGCTCCCAGCAGTAGGATCATCAAGGTCACGAGCAGGTCGCGCCTGCTCATGCCAGGTGCTTTGGTGGCTTGGGCTGTTTGTGCTTGAACTGTCATGATCCCCTCCGCTATGCCCCCCAACCGCGGGAGAAGACGGTGACCTCCACCTCTTCCTCCTTAGGTTTGCGGAGGCGGAAGATGATCCGTATGATCTCCGGTGCGGCGATAAAGATGATGACCAGCGCCTGGACGATCTGCACGATTTCCGTGGGAATCCCGGCAACCGACTGCATCCGGGCTGCGCCGGCGCGCAGCATGCCGAAGAGCAGGCTGGCACCCGTCACCCCCACTGGGTGGCTTTTGCCCAGCAACGCCAGGGCGATGGAGTCAAAGCCATAGCCCGCCTGGAAGCCGAGGGCGATGTTGTGGGTGATGCCCAATCCCTGGACCACGCCGGCCAGGCCGGCCAGACAGCCGCTGAGGAACATGGCCAGCACGATGGTCCTGCCTACGCTCATGCCCCCATAGCGGGCGGCGTCCGGGTTGGCGCCCACCGTCCGCAGCTCAAACCCCCATTTGGTCTTGAACAGGAACCAGTAGGTGAGCGCCGCCGCCAGCAGGGCCAATACGAATCCCCAGTGAACCGTGACCGGATGGCTCAGGAATTGGGGCAGGTAGGCGCTCTCGGCGATCTCCTGGGTGCGGCAGGTGCCCTGGACGGCCTCCAGCGGCCCACACAACAGCCACTCGCTCAGACGGTACACGACATAGTTGAGCATGATGGTGGTGATCACTTCGTGGGCGCCGGTCCGGGCCTTGAGAAAGCCCGCGATCGCCGCCCATAAGCCGCCTGCTGTAGCACCCACCAGGATGGCCAAGGGCAGGTGGATCACGGCTGGCAAGCCGGCGAAGGCAAAACCGGCGACTACCGCCACCAGCCAGCCGATGCCGATCTGGCCTTCAGCGCCGATATTGAACAGGCCTGCGCGAAAACCCAGGGCCACCGCCAGTCCCGCGAAAATGTAGGGCACCGATTGGACCAGGCTGTCGCTGGGACCACGCAAGGCGCTCAGCAACGGCCGCATCCCACCGCCCGTGAGCCACTCGACCAGGCCCTGGAGGATCTTGAGGGGACTGCCCAAGGCGCCCTCGTACAGCGCTCCGTAGGCACTTGCCAGGTCGGCGAGACCGACCACAATAGCGTCAAGGATCCGCCCCTCGCCCAGGGCCTTATACGCCTCTGGATCTGTGAACATGATCACCAGGCCGCCGATGATCAACGCTGCGACTACCGACAGGGCTGGTATCACCAGGCCCCTCAGCCGCGTGCCAAGCCACTCCTTCATCCAGGGCCAGCCGCCATGCTGCGTCGAAATCAGGGCCAGCACGGCCAGGCCCAGGAGGATGGTGATGGGCCATAACCCCATGGCCAGAAGCAGCAACAGGATCAGCCACTTGCTGAGCAGTGCGAGTATGACGACCAGCCCAACGAGCGCAGCCAGCCGGATCCACAGCGGCTGTGCAGCGAATCGCTGAGGCAAGCCTGATGACCTCTGTTGTTCAGCCACCGGTCACCTCCCCTTCCGCTTCCTCCCTTGGGGCCTTGGCCTCGAGCTTGGCACCAGCCATCAGCAGGCCCAATTCCTCACGGGTGACTTTCCCGGCGTCCACGGTGTCCACGATCTGGCCCTCGTACATCACCGCAATCCGGTCCGATAGGGCCATGATCTCGTCCAGTTCCACGGAGATCAGCAACACAGCGACCCCTTCATCGCGCTTCTCGACGAGCCGGCTGTGGATAAACTCGATCGAACCGACATCCAATCCCCGCGTCGGCTGGGCGGCGATGAGCAGTTTGATGGGCCGGGAGAACTCGCGGGCTACGATCACCTTCTGCTGGTTGCCGCCTGATAGGTTCTGAGCTGGAATCTGGATGCTCGGGGTGCGGACGTCGAATTCCTTCGACACGCGGTCGGCATACTCGTACACTTGGTCAAACTGGATGGTCGGCCCTCGAGCAAAGGGCGGCTCGTAGTAGGTGTTCAGTACCAGATTGTCATAGATTGGGAAGGCCAGCACCAGTCCATCCCGCTGGCGATCCTCGGGGATATGGGCCACCCCCAGTTCGGTGATCCTCCGGGGCGACGCGTTGGTCATATCCTGGCCTGCAATGCGGACCGAACCGCCCGTGGCCGGAAGGAGTCCAGTCAATACCTCCACCAGCTCGGTTTGGCCGTTGCCCTGCACGCCGGCTATGCCCAATACTTCCCCTGCCCGCACAAAAAGGTCCACGCCCCGCAGCGCTGGATGGTGGCGCCGGTCATCAGCGGTCAGGCCGCTCACTTCCAGCACGACGTCAGTAGGCGACGCGGGTCCTTTCTCCACCACCAGCGTGACCTCACGCCCGACCATCATCTCCGCCAGCTCCTCCTCCGAGGATTCGGCGGGTGTCGTCTGACCGGTCACCCGGCCGTTGCGCAGGACGATGACACGGTCGGCGATGGTCATCACTTCTTTGAGTTTGTGGGTGATAAAGATGATCGACTTGCCCTGCTGCACCAGGCCGCGCATGATCTCGACCAGCTCTTCGGTCTCTTGCGGCGTGAGTACCGCAGTCGGTTCGTCGAGTATGAGGATCTCAGCCTCGCGATACAGGGTCTTGATGATCTCGACCCGCTGTTGCACCCCTACCGGCAGGTCTTCGATGACGGCTTCAGGGTCCACCGCCAGGCCGTATTGCTCCGACAAGGCGCGGATACGGCGGCTGGCAGTCTGCCGGTCAAGCGCGTTGGTGATCTCCCGCATGGCAGGGTAGGAGGCGGCGGCAAAGAGTAGGGCCAGGACGATGAGCAGCGGAATCGAAATCGTCGTGTCCAACAGCAATCCAAGGGCTACAAAGAGGGCAGCGGATCCGATGGCGATTAGGGGAAAGTAGAGGCGAAATCGGAAACGGGCGAGGAACCCCAACAAGATGAACAGGCCGTATAGCACCGCTATCGCTGCAGCGCCGGCAAGGGCGGCGAGAAACCATTGGGCCACGCTTTCAAAGGCAAAAATGCCGCCTAAAAAAGCGAGCAGGGCCGTCGCCCCGCTCGCCAGTCCCAACGTTCGCCATGAGAAGGGAAATTGTGTCGGCTCGGTGCCCATCACAATGTTTTCAGCCACGGTAAAGACCGGAACCAGTTGGAAGTGTTGGTGGACCATACCGATGCCCAGTTCGATGGCGTCGTTGGGATCGTGGATTTCGACGGGGGCTCCACGGACCTCGACCTCACCTTCGTCCTGGCTGTAGAGGCCATAGAGGATGTTCATCAGGGTGCTCTTGCCCGCGCCGTTCTCGCCCAGGAAGGCCAAAATCTCGCCCTCCTTCAGGGAGAAGCTGACGCGGTCGTTGGCCAGCACCCCTGGGAAGCGTTTGGTGACATTGCGCACTTCGAGAATTGGGGTCATCGTCGCTCCCTTTCTGAAGCACAGGATCGGCGGAATGAACAAAGTGGAGGATGATCCGCTAAGTCGGCCGATCTGTTGTTTTGAAACAGGCGGTGCTGAGTGGCAACCCAGCACCGCCTGTTGATGCTACATCTGACTCGCTCGGGCTATCCACCCCAGCCGGTGTCGATCTCGCCTGCCTTGATGCCTTCGATGATGGCGTCGATCTCCTGCTTGAGTTCGTCGGGGATCTGGTCCTCAAAGTCGTGGAAGGGCGCCAGGCCGACCCCCTCGTTCTCGAGGGTGCCAACGTAAGCCCCACCGCCGGGGAACTCGTCGTTGAGCAGGGACTCGATGACACCAAAGACGGCGTTGTCCAGGCGCTTCATGGTGGAGGTGATCAGGATGTCCTTCTCGTTGGGCAGTGTATTGTATTGGTCCACGTCCACGCCCACGCCCCACTTGCCCCGCTCCTTGGCCGCCGCCAGGCCACCGTTTCCGGTCTTGCCGCCGACGCCAAAGATCACGTCTGCACCCTCGTCGATGAGCGAGTTGCCCACAATTTTGCCCTGGTCCGCGGCCTCAAAGTCGCCGACGTAGACGCCCGAGAACCCAACGTTCTTGCCCTTCTGCTCATTGTAGTACTTGACGCCGTTCTCGTAGCCCACGATAAAGATCTCCACGGTTGGGATCTGCATGCCGGCTACATAGCCCACCGCCGGATCCGCCGGGTCCTGCATGTCGGCCCAGGCCGCCGCCAGGTAGCCGACGGGGAAGGCGGCCTCATCTGTGTCAAAGACGATGCCGGCCACGTTGGGAATGCCCGGGTCGTAGGCAAAGTCCACGATGGCAAAGCTGATGTCGGGGTACACCTCCGCCATCTTGGCCGTGCCGTCGCCCAGCAAAAAGCCCACGGTGATGATCAGGTCGTACTCTTGCTCGGCCAACTCGGTGATGTTCTTCTCATAGTCGGCCTGGGCCTGGCTCTCGATGAACTGGGCTTGGACCCCCAGGTCCTCCTGTGCCATCTGCAACCCCGCCCAGGTGTTCTCGTTGAAGCTGCCGTCGTCGATGCCACCGATGTCCGACACCATGCCGACCTTTACGCCCTCTTCGGTTTCCGTAGCGCAACCGGCCACCAGCAAGGACAGCACCAATACCAATACGCTTGAAGCAAAGACCCACTTTTTCATTTTCCCCCTCCTTTGGTTGGAATTGTCTCTGTTTTCGGATTTGATTTAGAACGGACGGATAGATTGTGTTCGATCGATGAACCACCTCCTCGTCCCATGCTAGAACCGCAGGCTTGATTCAGCCTGCGTTATTATACTCGATTTGCTCAGGATAGGCAAGATGGGCAACTTACGTGTAGCCGCAGCCACACCTACTTGCGGCGCACGTGCGGATGTGTCCTCACGCGGGAGGATCTCTCACAGAGGGGGGAGGTTGCTATCCTTGCCGGAACCAGACCCGGGCAGGAGGTGGGGCTCCAGCACCTCACGGGGGCGGCTCCCCCCCTGTTCAGGGCCAATGATGCCCTGTTGCTCCATGGTGTCGATCAGCCGCGCCGCCCGCGAGTACCCGATCCGCAGTTGGCGCTGCAGCATCGAGATGGAAGCCCGTTGGTGTTGCTGCACGAGAGCAATTGCCTTGGGCAGCATGTCGTCTTCCTGCGCTGCCTGCGCCTCGGCTGCCTCGATCTCTTGCCACATCTTTTGCTGGACCACCTCTTCGGCCTGGAACGGTTCCTGAGCGTGGCGCGCTCCCCTCCAGTGGTGCACTAGAGCAGACAGTTCCTTGTCAGACACAAAACAGCCCTGGAGTCGCACTAGCTTGCTGGAATCGGGTGCCATGAAGAGCATATCACCTTGGCCCAACAGCTTGTCGGCGCCCACAGTGTCGATGATCACGCGCGAGTCGACCGAACTGGTGACGGCAAAGCTGATACGCGCTGGAAAGTTGGCCTTGATGAGGCCGGTGACGACGTCCACGCTGGGCCGCTGGGTGGCGATGACCAGGTGGATGCCCGTGGCCCGGGCCATTTGGGCGATGCGGCAGATGGCGCGTTCCACCTCGTCGGGGGCGATCATCATCAGGTCGGCCAACTCGTCGATCACGATCACGATGTACGGTAGCGGCCTTTCGCCCCTGGCAACGAGCGCCTGGTTGTAGGCCTCGATGTTCCGCGCCCGTGCCCGGTTAAAGGTTTTGTAACGATCATCCATTTCCCGCGTGGCCCAATTGAGCACCCCCACCACTCGCTCCAGCTCTATGACCACCGGCGCCCGCAGGTGTGGGATGCCGTTGTAGGCGGTCAACTCTACCATCTTGGGGTCGATCATGATAAACTGGACCTCGGCGGGCGTCCGGGTGCACAGGAGGGAGCTGATGATCGAATTCACACATACGCTTTTGCCCGAGCCCGTGGCTCCGGCGATGAGCAGGTGGGGCATGGCCGACAGGTCGGTGGCTACGGGACTGCCTGCTACGTCCTGGCCGAGCGCGATGGGCAACGGCCCCTTGATCTGGCGGAAGGTGTCGCTGTCCAGCACGGAGCGCAGCGGCACCAGTGCGATCTCGGAGTTGGGCACTTCGATGCCGACGACAGAGCGCCCCGGCACCGGTGCTTCGATGCGGATGGGGGAGGCAGCCAGGGCCAGGGCCAGGTCGTCGGCCAGGTTAGAGATCTTGCTTACCTTGATCTTGGAGCGGGTGGTCTGTCCATTGCTGTTCCGCCGCTCGATGTAGCCCGGCTCCACGCCGAACTGAGTGACAGTCGGTCCGCGGTTTACCTCCACCACCTTGGCTGGCACGCCAAAGCTGGCCAGCGTGTCCTGGATGATGCGGGCCCGTTCGCGGATCTCGGCGTGGCTCAACTCCTGCTCGACCGAGTTCTCCAGGATCTCGTCCAGCGGGGGCAGGTGCCATATTTGCTCGCCGCCGATAATGCGCGGGAAGATGCTGCCCCGTGGGCGGGACAGAGGTTGGCCGGGCTCCTCGTCGGGCAAAGGGGATTCGGCCACCGGCTGGTTGGGGATGCGTTGCACTTTTTCCGGGCTGGACACCTTGAGGAACTGCAGCCGCGCCTGCTCGACAAGCCGCCGGAACGCGCCAACCAGGATGGCCCACATCTCTCCCAGGGACAGCCCCAGCAACATCATCAGGCTTATGATCGATAGGGTCACCAGCAATAGCACCGTCGCCGGCGTGCCCAGTGCCGAGGTTAGCAACCGGCTCAAACCATAGCCCAGGTAGCCGCCACCACCTCCCTCATCCGCCAGAGCGAGGGGGTTCTCCCCCCCGGCGATCAAATGCAGGAGCGCCAGCCCAAAGACAAACAGCAGCAGTGCGCCCAACGGCTTTTCTCGCTCGATGTTCAGATCGCGACCCAGGCCGACAAAGATCAGCCACAGGCCCACCGCGCCGAAACCGATGGGCATCAGCCAGACCCCCCAGCCAACCCCCATCTGCAGCAATTGGATCCAGCCTTCCATCAAGGAGCCGCGCTCCAGGGGAATCAGGCTCAACAGCGTGAGCAGCGCAATCAGCAAAAATAGGCTGCCGATAAGCTCCGGGCGCAGCGGGTTACCGAGGTCGATCCCACTACCCTTTTTCTTTCCTGCACCTTTTTTCGCCATCTTATGATTCCACTCCAGCCCTATTATACCGCGGCTCCAAGATTGGCGCAAATGTTCTAATCCGGGAGCCAAGTGAAAACAGGGCATGGAGAGATGGTTCCGTCCAGCGCACCGACGCCCAGGGAGTGGCTAATTCAGACTGATCTGTGAACCCTGGGCGGTCTTGGTGACCTCGATGCGCACCGGGAAAGCGTCCTTTAGCTCTTCGATGTGGGTGATGACCAGGATCCGGTCAAAGTCGTCCTGGATGGAGTTGATGGCCTCTACCAGGCGCTCACGGCCCTCAGCGTCCTGGGTGCCGAACCCCTCGTCGATGACCAGCATCTGGAGCTGGGCGCCAGCCCGGCGGGCAAGCAGCTTGCTGAGGGCGATGCGGATGGCAAAGTTGACGCGGAACGCCTCTCCGCCAGAGAATAGCTCGTAGGGCCGGGTGCCCAATTCGTCGGCGATGTTGATGTCCAGCGTCTCGAGGGTATCCCCCTTCAGGGTTTCTCGCTGTGTCTCGAAGCGGACGTGCATCCGGCCATTGGTCATGCGCGCCAGAAGGCGGTTGGCCTCATACTCGATGTCGGGGATGGCCGCTTCGATGATCATGGCCTGGATGCCTTTCTTGCCAAAGGCCAGGCGTAGTTCGTCAAAGATCCCTTTTTCCTCGATCCGAGTCTTGCGGTGGGCCTCGTGTCGTTCGCGTTCGGCGGCCAGGTAATGGCAGTGGTCCAGTTTCTGCCGGGCTGCGCCGAGGTGCAGCCTGGCCTTGGACGACTGGCCCTGCAACTCTTCCACCTCTCGTGCCCTGGCTTGCACCCGGGCCGATACCTCTGGAAGTCGGGTGACGTCAGCCGCCAGGGCCTTCCGCTGCGACCGGTCGTCGGCCAGGCTCTCCTGCCAGCGGGCCTGCCGGACCTGAAGGTCTTTGAGGGTCGCGCGTTCCTCGTCCACCCGCTCCAAGGCGGTCTGGAGTCGTTGGTAGGTCGTCTCAAAACCGGCGAGGGAAGCTGCTTCGGCGCGGGCCCCTTGGTGGGCCTGGGGGTCGTAGCTCAGTGACTCCAGTTCGGTCGACAGGCGGGCAAGTTCGGCCTGCTCCTCGGCAGCATAGTCACCGGCCTGGAGGCGCTGCTCCAGTGCGAGCAACTCGACGCGGGTAGTGCCCAACTCGTCTGCGGCCTGCTGTGCTTCGACCATCGCCTTTTCCAGTTGTGCCTCGCGGCGCTGTTGAGCCGCCAGTCCGCCCAGTTCCCGGTCCAATCGCTCGATCTCGTACTTGAGTTGCTGGGTCTCGGCGTCGATCTCTCGCCGGCGGGCGGTGTTGGCCCGGTGGGTGTCCGCCAGCGCTTTGCCCTCCGTCTCGAACTCTGAGGCAAGTTGATCCCGGTGCTCGTCCGACAGGGCCTGCCCGCAGAGGGGGCATAGCGCCTCGCCTATCTCGCGCTTCAGCAGGTCCAGCTTGTCCCGGAGGGCCTCCATCTCATCTTTGAACTGGTCGTTGCGCACCTTGAGCGCGGCTGCCTCCTCGGCCAAGCCCTGGATCCGTTCCTGGGCTGCGTCGCGCTCAGCCTGTCGTTCGGCCAGTTGGGCCAGCCGTGCGCGTACCTCGGCCAATTCCTGCGCCTGTCCTGGCAGGGCCCCGGCCCGGTGCTCCAGTTCACGGATGCGTTCGCCCAGTTGCCCCTGGGCCAGGTCCAATTCCCGGCGGGCGGCGTCGACGGCCCGCTCCACTTCCCGCTGCTGGTCCCGGACGCGGGTGTATGCAGCCAGCCGCTCATTCCAGGTCGCCTCAGCCTCACGGGCGGCAGTCAGGGCGGCGTAGCCCTCTTCCACTTGTTGTCTTTCGGCCAACGCGGTCTCGTAGAGGGTCAGGCGCTGCTGCCGGTCCGCAATCTGGGTTTCGACTTCGTGGAGCTCTCGCTCGGCCTGAGCCAGGCGGCGCTCCAGGTCGCGGAGACGGGCCTGTTGGTGCTCCAGGGTCTGCTGTTCGTGACGCAGATCGGCCAGCGCCGACTCGGCTTCCTTGACCGAAGCGCTTAGCTCGGCTACGTGGGTCTCTGCCTGCGCCAATTCGGACTCGTATTCAGGTTGGCGGGCCAGCTCGCGGTCGATGTCGCGGAGCGTGCCCTCCAGCTCGGCGACCTCCCGGTCCACCTCCTTGGCTTTCTCCTTGGCCCGTTGTTCGTATTCGTCGTACAAGCTCAGCCCCAGGATCTCGCCCAGCACCTGCTTGCGCTCGGCCGGGGTACGGGTGGTGAAGGCGTCGGCTCTCCCCTGGAGCAGAAAGGCCGAGTTGGTAAACGTCTCATAGTCCATGCGCAGCAGGCGAATGATGGCTTCCTGGGTGGCGCGCACGCCCGACTCGGCAATGGTGCGGAAGGTACCGTCGTGTTGCACCTGCAGGTCCAACAGGGTGCGGCCGCGTTTGCTGCTGTCGCGCTTGCGGATCACGCGGTAGGTAGTGCCCCCCAGGTCGAAGGTAAACTCGACCTCCATCTCACTCAGGCCCTGGTGGATTAGTTCGTCGTCGCGCTTGGCGCGGGCTTTGCCCCACAGGGCCCAGGTCATGGCGTCGAGCAGGGCCGATTTGCCGTGGCCGTTCGCGCCCGTCAGGCAGGCGAGGTGGATGCCCTCAAAGTCCAGGGGCGGCACGTCGTCGCGATAACACATGAAATTGCGGACGCGCAGTTGGAGCGGGATCATGACTCGCCGGTCTCTTCAGAGGCCCGGGCATCTTCGATCATGCGCAACAGGTCCGTGTGGCTCACAATACCCACCAGGCGCTCTGCGTCATCTATTACCGGCACGGGATTGGCACGCTGCTCGACCATCAAGGCAGCCAGGTCCTGGATGTCCATCTCCGGGCCCACGGTCCGCACGGGGGTGGTCATCAACTCGGCGGCGGTCGTGGCCAGGATGCGGCGCAGGCTCTCACGGTAGCGCTTCGGGCCTTCCAGGTAAATGATGCTGTCGAGGAATTGAAAGTAGGATGGAAAGTGGGGGCGGGCATGGCGGGCGATGAGGTCAACCTCGGTGACAATGCCCACTACAGCGCCTCTGTCGTCCACCACCGGCACGCCGCTGATGGCGTGCTCGCGAAAAATGCGGGCGACATCGGTCACAGGTGTGTCGGGCTGGACAGTGATGACGTCCACTGTCATGATCTCTTTGACTTGCATAGGGGGCCTCCTTTCACCGCATAGGCAAGCGGCCAAAACGTGCTGGGTTGCCGGCGACACGTACCTCGGTTGTGTCCGGCTGGGCATGATATCGACCCTGGCACTGTCACCATGCACCCCCGTGCACTGGCCGTGCGTACGATTCTTGCCGCCCGGCCTGCAGCGAGGGTCTCTGATTCTATGCAAGGCGGCCCCGGCCACGCGTACCTGGCCGGGGCCGTTGCCCTGGGTGGAGCGGGAGACGGGACTCGAACCCGCGACAGTCTGCTTGGAAGGCAGATGCGCTACCACTGCGCCACTCCCGCACAGTCGGGGCGAGAGGATTTGAACCTCCGACTTCATCGTCCCAAACGATGCGCGCTAACCGGACTGCGCCACGCCCCGTAGGAAATAGTATACTCCAAAGGGGAGGAAAGGTCAAACTTTTCGCTGGGGAGGAAGTATGCTAAAATGGGAGCGCCATGGCCGATTACGAAGCCATCATTGGCATCGAAGTTCATGCCCAATTGCTGACCCGCTCCAAGATGTTCTGCGGTTGCGAGGCCGACGTCTTTGGCGCTGAGCCCAACAGCCGGGTGTGCCCCGTGTGCCTCGGTCTGCCGGGCGCCCTGCCCACCATCAACCGCCGGGCCGTGGAGCAGGCGATTCAGGTAGGGTTGGCCCTCCACTGCGAGATCGCCCATACGGCTGTCTTTGCCCGCAAGAACTACTTTTATCCCGATCTGCCCAAGGGCTACCAGATCAGCATGTACGAGCACCCCCTGGGGCGGCATGGCTGGATCGAGATAGGCGGCGGTTCAACGAGGCACATCGCAGATTCTGAGAGTTCGGAAGGCGTGGCGCGGTGCATCGGCATCCAGCGGGTGCACCTGGAGGAGGATACGGCCAAGTCCACCCACGCAGGAGATCAGAGCCTGTTGGATTTCAACCGGGCTGGCCTGCCCTTGCTCGAGATCGTCAGCGAGCCTGACCTCCGCACACCGGAGGAAGCGCGCCAGTATCTGGTCAAGCTGCGGACAGTGCTGCGCTACCTTGGTGTGTCGAGCGGCGACATGGAAAAGGGCGCCATGCGCTGCGAGGCCAACGTGTCCTTGCGGCCTCGCGGCTCTGACGTTCTCGGCGCCAAAGTCGAAGTCAAAAACCTGAATTCGTTCCGATCGGTCAAGCTGGCGCTGGCGTACGAGATCGAGCGCCAGGCCCGGCGGCTGGCTGCTGGCCAGCCGGTCTACCAGGTGACGATGGGCTGGGACGAGCGGCAGGAGCAGACCATCGAACAACGGATCAAAGAGGGATCGGACGACTATCGCTATTTTCCCGAGCCTGACCTGCCTCCCCTGCGCATCTCGCGAGCATGGGTTGGAGAGATCCGGGAGACCCTGCCCGAGTTGCCCGGTGCCAGGCTGGATCGATTCGTAGGCGAATATGGGCTGTCCGAAGCCGATTCCGCTGCGCTGACTGCCGACCGTGACGTAGCTGACTACTTTGAAACAGCGGTGGCAGCCGGGCGGAAGGTGGGCATCCCCCCAAAAACGATCGGCAACTGGGTTAGCGGCGAGCTTTTCCGCCTGATCAAAGACGCAGGTGCCAGCATGTCCCAGGTCGTGATCACCCCGACCATGTTGGTGGCCCTGATTGCCTTGGTGGAGGAAGGAACCATCACTGCCGGCAGCGGCAAGGCTGTGCTCGAAGAGATGTATCGCACAGGCCAACCTGCGGAGAAGATCGTCGAGGAAAAGGGGCTGGTTCAGATCTCGGATCGGGAGGTCCTTGCCCGCGTGGTAGTGGATGTGGTCGCTGCCCATCCGCAGCAGGCAGCCGAGTATCGAGCTGGCAAAGAGACGCTGCTGCACTGGTTCGTCGGCCAGGTGATGCGGGCCACAGGAGGACAGGCCAACCCCCAAGTGGTGCAGGATTTGCTTCGGGAGAAACTGGCAGACTGAAGCTATTGGGGAGGGCTCTGTTCAGAGACCCCGCCCATCTTGCCAACGCGCTGCCAACCGACTCGAAATCGGGTCATACCCCAGGCCGTTTTTGCTTTCGATCTGCCCTTGTGCTATAATGCGCAAACCAACCGAGGATTGCAGCGTGGCAATTCCTTGTCTCCAAGGTGTACCCGCGCGCGTGAGGAGGTGACAGGTCGGAGTTTTTGTCTCTACAGCCGGAAAGGCTATTCTCACATAAGCTCGGGCTTTTCTTTTCCTATGGAGCCCAATTTTCAAATCAAATCAAGCAAGGAGAGAAAAAAGTAATGAGTGAGTTAAATCCCTTCAAGATTGCACAGGCACAATTGGATGAAGCAGCCGAGATCATGGGACTGGAGCCATCAGTGCACGAACTGTTGCGCTGGCCACTGCGCGAATTCCATGTCCGGCTACCGGTCCGCATGGATGACGGCAACGTCCAGGTCTTTCACGGCTTTCGAGTCCAGTACAACGACTCCCGCGGCCCAACAAAGGGTGGTCTTCGCTTCCACCCCGACGAGACCAGCGACACTGTCCGCGCCCTGGCGGCCTGGATGACCTGGAAGACGGCGGTGGTAGATATCCCGCTGGGCGGTGGCAAGGGCGGCATCATCTGCAACCCGAAGGAGATGTCTCAGGGTGAACTGGAGCGCCTCAGCCGGGCCTACATCCGGGCCATCGGGCACTATATCGGCGAAGAGACAGACGTGCCTGCACCTGACGTCTACACGACCCCCCAGATTATGGCCTGGATGATGGACGAGTACAGTGTGATGCGCGGCTACAATGTTCCTGGTGTCATCACCGGCAAGCCGCTGCCGTTGGGCGGCTCTGCGGGCCGTGGCGACGCGACGGCCCGTGGTGGTATGTATACCATCCGCGAAGCGGCCAAGATCCTGGGCATCGACCTGAGCAAGGCGACGGTGGCGATCCAGGGCTATGGTAATGCCGGCCAGTTTGCCCACCAGTTGGTCGTCGATCTCTTTGGCGCCAAGGTCGTGGCCGTGTCCGATTCCAAGGGTGGTGTGTTCGACGATCATGGCCTGGATTTTGACAAGGTGATCGAGTGGAAGCAGCAGGAAGGCACCGTTGCGACCTACGAGTGCTGTGAGGGGACCAAGCGGATCACCAACGAGGAGCTGCTGGAGTTGGACGTGGACGTGCTGATCCCGGCGGCCCTGGAAAACCAGATTGGTGCTTGGAACGCCGCCAAGATTACGGCCAAGATCGTGGCCGAGTTGGCCAACGGTCCCACCACACCCGAAGGTGACGAGATTCTGCACAAGAACGGCGTGTACGTTATCCCTGACTTTCTCTGCAATGCTGGTGGTGTGACCGTCTCTTACTTTGAGCAGGTCCAGAACGCCTACGATTTCTATTGGGAGGAAGACGAGGTATACGAGAAGCTGGACAAAAAGATGACGGCGGCATTCCGCGCGGTGCACAAGGCGGCCCAGTCCTATGGTGTCCACAACCGCATGGGTGCATATATCGTGTCGGTTGCGCGCGTGGCCGAGGCGATGAAGCTGCGGGGTTGGGTCTAAACGCAAAGACATCCAATCCCCTGGCCAACCTTTGGTCTTTCAGGGGGAGAAGGGGTAAGCATGAAGAACGGGCGCGAGAGAGTATCTCGCGCCCGTTCCTGATCGCAGGAATGAGAGGGCAGCAAGCCCTAGGGCAACACACCCAGGGGATTGCGGCGCTGGCTGCTTTGGATGACCTCGAAGTGGAGGTGGGGTCCAGTGGACCGACCGCTGCTGCCCATGGTTCCGATCTTTTGATTCTTGTCTACCGATTGGCCAGCCTTGACCAAGATGGTCTGCAAGTGAGCATAGCGGGTTTTGAACCCGTTTCCGTGATCGATCACGACCTGGTTTCCGTATCCCCAAGTATCCCGCCCGGCCATGACCACGTAGCCGCCGTCTGCCGCATAGACAGGCGTGCCGGTACGGTTGGCAATGTCGATGCCCAGGTGGCCACTCCAGAACTTTTGGGTGAGCATACCCCGTGTAGGCCAGGCAAAACGCCCGGAACCCTGGGCTGCCCCCTTTGGTGCTGAACCTACAGAGGTCATCGGGTAGTAGTTTGGCTTGGGGACCGCCTTACGGCCGTCGACGAGCATGATCTTCTGCCCAGGCACCAGGGTGTATGGCTCTTCCAGCTCGTTGCCCTCGAACGACACGATCTTTTCGACGGTGGTCTTGTATTTCTTGGCGAGCTTTTCCACCGTGTCGCCACCCTGTACAGTATAGTAGATGCCGTTCACCGGAGGGACCAAGAGTTTCTGACCCACCCTGAGCAGGTCGGGAGATTTTTCCAGTGCAGGGTTGGCCCACAGAATCGTCTCGGCCTGCAGCTCAAAGCCCTGGGCAATGGCCCATACGTTGTCGTTGGGCTGGACCGTGTAGGTGATGACTTGCATGCGGTCCCGCTCGGCAATGGTTGTGTGGGGTACCGGCGCCTGGAAAAGGGCTATGCCGGTGCTGCTGTTGACCAGGCGATTGCCCCCTCCCCGGTTGGACGTCAAGGTGGTCACTGTATGCTCGCCCAGTACGGGCGCAGGGGTCGGTGTGGGGAGCTGAAAGTCGACCTGGGGAATGCTGACCTGGGTGATGCCTACCACCCCGAGGGCCAGCAGGACGACGACCAGGTGCAAAGCATAACGGTTGAGCAGAGACCCATCCCCAACACCGGTTCCGACCCAGCGAGCTATCTGGGTGACATGTTCTTTGATCTGTGTCTGTTGGGCCAGGTCTCTGATCAGCCGGCCAGAGGCCCCTAATCGTTGCGCTACCTCATCCCCTGGCAGGGATTGCGTTTTGGCTTTGATGTCAGCGGCGAGGGCAATTACAACGTGACGAACCTTTGCCCACCCTGCCGCCGGTCTGTCCTCCTGCACAGGGAACTCGGTTTGCGATTCGATCATCCAATTACTCCAAACAGGTTTTGCCTGTTACGCCGCGCAAACGTCCCTCGCGGCGGAGCCATTATACCACAGAACGGGTACACGGCCAAATCGCGCCGCAAAGGGGTGATGGGCGCAAAACGGGCTAAACATCCCGGTTCAGAGTAGAAAGAAAGTCGGCATTGCTGCGGGTCTTGCGCAGGCGATCTAACACGGGCTCCACGGCATCGGCACCACCACCCAGGGCATCGATCATGCGCCGCAGTGTCCACACGCGAGAGAGTGTGTCCTTGCTCAAAAGCAACTCTTCCCGCCGCGTGCTGGAACGCTCGATGTCGATGGCCGGGAACAGTCGCCGCTCCGCCAGCTTGCGGTTGAGGTGCATTTCCATGTTGCCGGTGCCCTTGAACTCCTCATAGATGACGTCGTCCATGCGGCTACCGGTGTCCACCAGGCAAGTGGCAATGATGGTCAGACTGCCCCCTTCTTCGATGTTGCGCGCCGCGCCAAAGAATCGTTTGGGTGGATAGAGTGCGGCCGGGTCAATACCACCCGACAGCGTGCGGCCGCTGGGAGGTACGATCAGGTTGTAGGCTCGTGCCAGACGGGTGATCGAGTCAGCCAGGATGACCACATCTCGGCCGATCTCGACCAGTCGTTTGGCTCGCTCCAACGCCATCTCGGCGACGCGGACGTGGTGCTGCACCGGCTCGTCAAAGGTAGCAGCCATGACCTCGGCCTCCACCGAACGGGCCATGTCGGTGACCTCCTCGGGTCGCTCGCCAATAAGAACGACCATCAGGTGCAGATCAGCGCTGTTGAAAGTGAGCCCGTTGGCGATCTGCTTCAGGATGGTCGTCTTGCCTGCCTTGGGCGGCGACACGATCAGGCCGCGTTGCCCTTGGCCGATAGGGGCCAACATGTCCAGCAGGCGGGTGGACAATGGAAACTGGCCTGACTCGAGACGAAATTGCTCGGTGGGGAAAATGGGGGTGAGGCCATCGAACCAGGGCCGGCGCTTGGCCTGCTCTGGATCCATGTTGTTGACCGCCTCGACACGCAGCAGGCCAAAGTATTTCTCGTTCTCCTTGGGTGGCCGCACTTGCCCGATGACGGTATCTCCCGCCCGCAGGCCAAAGCGCCGGATCTGCGACTGGGAGACATAGATGTCATCATTGCTCGGGAGCAAGTCGCCCGATCGGAGGAATCCGATGCCATCGGAAACGATGTCCAGGATGCCCCCACCGAAGAGGAGGCCCTGGCTTTCGGCCTGCGCCTGCAGCAAGCGCATTGCCAAGTCGTGCTTTTTCAGCCGACTGTAGCCCGTGATCTCGTTTTCGCGAGCCAGATCCTGCAGCTCGCTCAGGGTTTTGGTTTCAAGTTCGACAATGTTCACTTCTTCTCTCCAAAAGGTCGGAATACGGAAAGTTTACCAATGGGTCCGGTTTGCATAGCGAATGTGGTCGTACCGTGTGGATTGTGTTTCATTGGAAAATTGGTGAATCTCTTACTCCTCGACTGGCCACCCCTGCCCAGGATACTGGGCTTTCTTGAGAGTGGTGAGCCACGGAGGAGCGTTAGCACACCCCAGTTGGAGCGCACCCGGCATCAGGCAATTTCAGGGCTGACTGGGAGCACACCTGGGCAATGCGATTTGACTCAGTGAGGATTGTGGCGATCCTACAGGCTTCACTAGTATATCACAGTTTGATTCAGACGTCAAGTAATGGTGACAAAAGAGTAACAGGACATCTCGCCTTAAACGAATTGGATCCAACTGAATCTGGTGGGCCTGTCCTAGCGATGCCTGCTTGTTTGGCAACTGGCTTGAAGCCTACGGCCTTCGCTGACCTGGCGCTGGCTAAGCGTCAGGCAGCCGGCACCCTGATGTGCTATCATGCAGGTGCAGACCGCGATATGGCGGCGCCATCCGGTGCCGCTTTCCGGCTGCGCCTTCCGGTGGTTCCAATGCTGATAGCGGACTCTGGCCGCGGACATGCAGCACAAGAGGCTATCCCGCTCAGGTGGATGACAGTGAGTATGGTGTAAAAGATGCGAGACATAGCTTGGCGAACGGCTCTTACCTTCCTGGCCCTGATGGGTCTCCTGCTGCTGGGTTCGAACGTCAGTTGCACGGTAGATCACCGTCTCGTAGAACGGGCTCTGGGCCAGACCCCCGAGGTCCGGATTGCCCGCTATTTGCACGCTATTGCCGAGGGTGACCGTGAAGCGGCGTTGGCGCTATGGTCGTTGGAAGGTTCGCCCTCTGCAGACCTGGAAGCACGGCGCACGTCGGTCACCGATGAACTATTGGCCTTTGGTCCTGGCCTGGAGCACCAGATCCTGGATGTGGCGTGGTGGCGAACCTGCTGCGAACCAGGCTTGATCGACGACACCGCTTTTCCGGACCCGGACGGAGCCGCCGGTCAGGCGGGTGGTGCCCGGGTGCGAATCGCCCTCAGCAGCGAGAACGAACACAAAGCGATTTATGTTTTCGACGTGCTGGTGCCGGGGGGCTACTGGGGCGAAGCAGCAGGCAACCCGGTGCGCAACTGGGCTATCGTGGATGTATATCCAGAGGGCCAAGCCCCCTTGGCCTGGGCGTGGAAGTGAAGCGCACCGCAGATTTGCTTACAGCCCGGCCCGCTCCCGGTACCTGAAAGGCGTTTCGCCCTGGTTGTACGGTTCCCGGTTTCGCCTGGCAGGCGATGCCCCTCCGGCGGAAAGCGGCTACGGTTGCGCGATCTGCTCCCACGGCGCTGGCGACGGCGCTTCGTGAGCCGGGGGCGGCGCTAGGGCGCGGAGAACTCTACAAAGGCAATCCCCAGGCCATCCATCTCCACCTCGACCTGGATGTCGGCGCCTTGTGGTTGCAGGTAGTAGATGCCGGGCCACAGGCCGCCGAACTCGCAGGCATCGGGGCCGTATTCTGGTTTTGTGCCTGTCACACAGGTGGCGCTCCAGCCGCCGCCGCCGGTGATATCCACCGGCACACCCGGCCAGTGGAGGACTCGCACGACGATCACCGACCAGACCCCGGCGCCCTCCTGTTCTCCACTGGTGTTGCTGACTACTTGACCTTGCCACAGCGGACCGGCGGCTGTTGGGCTTGGGGCAGGGGGTAGGGCAGTTGGCTGGGCCCCTGGCGGGCTGGTGGGGCGTGGTATGTTGACGGTCACCTGCTCGAAGCGGACCTTGGCCCACCCCCAGCCATCCATCGTCACCTGGGCGCTGACCCCCAGATCCTTGGGAGTGATGGTGTACGTGGCGGCCTGCAACCCACCGAACTCGCAAGCGTCAGGTCCGTACTCGGGCTTGGTGCCGGTGGTGCAGGTGCTGCTCCAGTTGTTGGCACGGATCTCCACCTGGTACCAGGGTTTGCCTGCTACTACCACGGCAATGGCCGAGTTATGATGTCCGGTCGGCTGGTCGCCGCTGGTATTCTCGACTACCGAACCGACCCAACGCGTCTGGACCTGGCTCCCGCCGGTGAAGTAGAACTCCACCAGGACAAAGTGCTGGAGATCCACCGTCACGTCCAGGTAGGTGTCCAGGCCTTTGGGGGTGATGCGATAGGTTCCCGCTCGCAGTGCGCCGAACTCGCAAGCGTCAGGGCCGTGCTCTGGTTTGGTGCCGGTCTTGCACACTTCGCTCCACGGATCGGACCGGATTTCGATTTCTTGACCTGCCGGGCGGCCGATGACGCGCACGGCGATGGTGGCATAATAGCGACCTTCCAGATCCTTCAGGTGCTGGACAACACGACCGCGCCATTGGGCCGCCGGCTGGGATGGTCTTGCTGGCGGTGGGAAGGGTGTGGGCGTGACCACTGGCCGGCGGGTAGCCGTCACCTGGGGCCGAGGCGCAGAGGGTGCCGTGGTCGGCAGAGGACTCGGCGTAGGCGCGCAGGGTAGTGGTGTGAAATCGACACGGGTATAGTTCTTGCCGTCCAGCCAGACCTCAAACACGATGCCCAGTCCCTGGGGCTCGATGAAATAGGTCCCCCGGCTCATGGCGGCGAACTCGGCGACAAAGGGGCCGTACTCGGGCTTGGTGCCGGTAAAGCCCACCGCCTCGTATCCACCCAGAGAGCGGATCGTGACCGGCAGTCCCACCTTGCCTAGGACGGATACCCGCAGCACGCTGCCTTCCAGGTCGAGGTTGGGCCACTGCGCAGTGATCTCTGCCTGCCAGCAACCCTCGGCCTGGGCCGCCGGTCCCTGCCCGGCCAAGCTCCACAGCATCGGTCCGGCGAGGATCGCAAATCCAAGAATAATCGGCCAGACGCGCCTGGCAAACTCTTTCGCTCGTATCATGTCGCCACTCCCTTCTCCTCCGCGTGTACTACTGGCTCTTGATGCGCATGTAGTACAGCGCCGACTCGAGATACTCCTGAGGCGTCATTCTAAAGGGGAACAGACGGTTCTTGATGGCCCATCCCTTCCATACCTTGTACACAAGCCAGAAGAGCCGGTTGCTGGGCAGGCGGATCAGGCGGCGGATGACCGGCACCAACCAGGGGAGCTCGACGCCCAGGGCAAAGAGCTTCTGCAGGTTCTCGATCTGCTGTTTCTCCGCCTCGCTGCCAAAGTTGATCACCGTGTCGTTGCTGACCGAGCCCGAGAGGTCGTCAAAGGTGCCCATCATCCAGCCGTGCTCGTAGGCCCACTCGCCAAGCGCCGTCTTGGGGTAGGGCTGGAAAAGGAACACATTCGCGTAGGCAGGGCGGCACTGGGCGTTGAGTTCCAGGGTCTCAAAATCATTTTCCAGGTTGCCGGTGGGCAGGCCCAGCATGTTGTTGGTCGAAAAGGCGATGCCATAGCGGCGCAGCAATTCGGCCGCCCCCAGGATTTCCTCCCGGCTCATGTTGCGGTTCAGAACCGCATTGCGCAGCCGGTCGTTGCCCGCCTCAATACCAAAGCTCACGGACACGCAGCCTGCTTCCCGAAAGAGCGCGATCTTTTCCTCGGTCACGAGGTTGGCCCGTACCTGGCACCAGAAAGGCAGGTCGATTTCTTTCTTGTAACGGGTCATGAACTCCTGCAACCACTTGTCCTGCAGGATAAAGGTGTCGTCCATGAACAGGATGAAGCGGACGTCGTGTTGGGCGGTCACCTCTTGCAGCTCGCGGAGGACGTTACCGGGGCTACGGCGACGGAAGCGGCGCCCCTGGCCCCCGTACAGATCAGAGTATGCCTTGTTAAAGCAGAAAGCACAGTCATAGGGGCAGCCGCGGCCGGTGATGATGGGCTTGATCTTGGTGCGGCGGCTCTGGCTGTGGGCGTCGTAGAGCAGTTCCCGGTCGGAGAAGGGTAGTGCGTCCAACTCCTCACCCGTGAGGAGGGGCCGCAGGGGATTGCGCACGATCTCGCCGTCGATCTTGAACCACCAGTTGGGGATGACGGGGTTGGGCAGAGTGATACCATCCCCGTTGCGCTGCAGGGAATTCATCAGATCCAGCGTGGCGTACTCGCCCTCGCCGATGCAGATGCCGTCTACTCCCTCGCGCTCGATCAGCTCGGGGAAAAAGGTGGGGTGCGGACCACCGAAAACTGAGAACACGCCGGGCAACTGCGCCCGGATGCGCTGGTTCAGTTCCAGGTACCAGGTATGCGGCCCGGTGTAGACGGTGTATGCCACCACGTCGGGCTTGAGGCGCTGGGCAGCCTCGACCGGATCCTCCTCGGTGGCCACCACCAGGCTGACCTGATGCCCCGCCTGCTTGAGCATGCTGCTGATCAACAGGATGCCCTGGGGCTCGTTGTCGATCTCTTTGACGATGAAAAGAAGGTGCAATCTGTACTCCCTATCTGGTTTCGGGTGCGAAATCATCTCGTGAGCGATCCATTTTCTCCCGCTCATGACTTGATCTTCATGAAATGCCGGGCTGTCTCGATCACCTCGCGCAAGCTGAGCTTGACCGGGTGCACCCGGTTCTTGATGGCCCAGCCCTTCCATAGTTTGTTCAACAAGAAGAAAATGGCATTGTCCGGCACGTTCATCAGCCGCTTGATGAGGGGTACCGTGCGCGGCCACTCGACGCCAATGGCGAAGAAACGCTGCAGGACGGCCAGCCCCCTCTTATGTACCCCGTCGAATTCCAGGACCGAGTGATCCCAGGCCACCTCGCCGATGTCGTCAAAGGTGCCCACCATCCAGCCGTGCTCGCGCGTGTACTCGCCCAGCTCAGTGCGCGGGTAGGGCTGGAAGATGAACACGTGGGCGTAGGATGGTTTGGCCTGGATGTTCAGCTCCATCGTCTCAAAATCGTCCTGCAAGGTGCTGGTGGGCAGGCCGATCATGTTGGTCGTGGTAAAGTACAGCCCGCCCTCGCGGATGAGGCGCGCCGCGTCCAGGATCTGCTCCTTGCTCATGCGCCGCTTGAGCAGTTCGTTGCGGATGCGGTCGTTGCCGGTTTCGATGCCCATGCTGACCGAGTGGCAACCGGCCTCTTTGAGCAGCCGCACCTGCTCGGCAGTCACCAGGTTTGCCCGTGTGTTGCAAAAGAAGGGCAGGCCGATGGCGCGCGGATATTTCTCGGCGAATTCGGCCAGCCATTCGTTGGACAGCACAAAGGTGTCATCCACGAAAACGACGAATTCCAGCGGGTAGTGCTCTCGCACCCAGCGGATCTCCTCGACGACGTGGTCGACGCTGCGCTGGCGGAATCGTCGCCCCTTGCCGCGATAGATCTCAGATAGGGCGTGGTTGAAACAGTAGGTGCAGTTATACGGGCAGCCACGCCCGGTGAGAAAGTGCTTGATTTTGCTTCTGGCGGCGATGGGATCCCGCTCGTAGACCAGCGCCCGGTCAGGGAAGGGCAAGCTGTCCAGGTCCTCGGTGTAGGGTCGCACCGGGTTGTTGATCGTGTGGGGGTCCCGCCCATTGCCGTCCAAGCGGAAGGACCAGTTGTCAAGTTCCAGCACCGCGGTCGGTCCACCTTCGTCCAGGGCACCCACCAGCTCCACCATGGCCTCCTCACCCTCGCCCCGGCAAATGCCGTCCACACCCTCTTCCTCCACCATCTCGGGGAAAAAGGTGGGGTGCGGCCCGCCAAAAACGGAAAAGATGGCGGGCATGTCGGCCTTGAGCCTGCGATTCACGTCGAGGTAGTAGCGCTGCGAACCGGTGATGACCGAGTAGGCAGCCACATCGGGCCCGAACTCGCGGGCCATGGCAACCGGATCTTGATGGGCGCCCACAGCCAGCTCCACCTCGTGTCCCGCTGCCTTCAGCGCGCTGGACAGGTGCATGATGCCCTGGGGCTCGTAGTCGATTTGTTGAGCGACAAACAGTACCCGCACGATCGCTTCCACCTGACAAAACTGAATCGCTCCACCGGGAGGGAGCGATGTTCTAGCAGGAACTAGTCTATCACAGGACTGCCCCCTTGACAAATTGGATTGACCCAGTCAGCAAATGGGGATCTATGATACGTCAGCGCCAGCATTGGATCCAAATGCTTGACGCTTTCTGTGGCCTCGGGTATAATGCAGCTACATCAAACTGGGAAAGGAAGTCTCTCTAATGGACATTTTTCTATCATTCCTGGGGCTTGTCGTCCTGGCAGCCGTCGCTTTTGTCATTGCCCGCTTTGTTTTGCGGCTCACGGCCCGGGTGGTTGGCTGCGTCGTGACGGCCATCATTGCCCTGGGGATCCTGGCCATCTTGCTCATCTTTGTGTTCTGACCCAACCTGGCAGCGTGCCTCCGTTGGCTAAATCGGCCACTGCTCCAGGGATCAGGGGACGTTCTTCGTTCAGCCATCCGGTCGGGAGACTGTGACTTGGAGTCTGGGTTGCTGCGATACTTGTGATTGGCAGGGGGGCCTGAACTCATAGCCGGAGGCTTACGATGCTCTTGGCTCAAGATCATGCCATTCGTCGGGCAATATGCCATAGATCAAGACGTCCAGCCATTCACCCTCTCTGAACTCCGCCTCTCGCAGTTGGGCCTCCTGTCTAGGGCCCGATCTGCACCGCTCCTAGCTTCAGGTCGCTGCCCGCCGGGATCAGTCCCCAGCCCCAGGGCACCGGCCGCCCGTCGCGGATGACGCGCATCTTGAGTTGGTATGTGCCTGGCGGTGTGTCATCCGGCGCCTGCAAGGTTGGCCACTGGCGCACCACTTGGCCCTCCGACCATTGGCTGGCAGGCAATCTTCCCCCCACCGGCTCCTCGCCCAGGGGGTGTTCGTCGACGTCCTCCAGCCAGAAGGACACGCGCCAGTCGCCAGTTGGTTGCCCTTGTGCCTGCCACAGCAGTGTCAGCGGCAGGGCATCGCCAGGGCGATAGGCCACCTCCGGGTCCGGCGGGGTGAAGCCCAGCAACTCCACATCGCCATAGCTTGCGTAGATGGTCTGCGCCACACTGGCTTCCAGTGCCCGCTGGGGCGGGCGGACCGGGCTGCCCTCCAGGTTCACCGGGCCCAGCTCGGTGCGCGCCCACTCGGTGCCGGTGGCCGGATCGTAGACGATGACCAGCGGCTGGTACTCGCCGGGGGGCAGGCCCGCCGGCAGCGGGATCTCGTAGGCGTCGGCCACCACCTCGCCCGGCCGCCAGGCGGGGGCAGGATAGGCCCAGGCTACCGGTTCGGCGTCGGTAACAGCCACCACCTGGCCGCCGGCGTCCACCAGCCGGGCCGAAACCTGGAAAGGTTCCTCCAAGCCCTCGGGCGCCCGCCACCAGAGCCGCAGGCGCGCCCAGCTCTGCCAGTGCCCGTGATGCTCGTGCACACCATAGCCCAGCAACTCCAGGCCGGGAGCGATCTCTTGGTTGACAGCTCGCGGCAGATCGAACACGTCATCGCCGGGCTTCCCGACGCGGATGAGGGCCAGATCGCCTTCCACGTCGATCAGGCCGGTGACGGCGTCCAGAGAACGGTATCCGGACAGTCCAGGCAGGGGGCGCGTAATGTAGACAGAGCGGCCCCGGGCCAGCGCGTCTCTCACCGCAGCCAGCCGTTGCGCTTCGTCGTCGGCGATGATCGTCTCCATCTCGGCGCGGCGCCCCGTTGTGTCCTGGAAATAGCGCAGCAGGTTCATCTCGCCTCCCAGGCCCACCACCGTGCTGGCGGCTGGCAGCGGTTCCTTCAATACGTACTGCCCATAATCGTGTACGATCCAACGCCGGCTTAGGTCCAGGTCAGGGTAGTTGCGCGAAGCGATGATCAGTGGCTGGAGGGTGGCTGCCAAAAAGACCAGCACGATGCAGACGGCCAGCAGACGGCGCACGGCGAGGCTGGATCCGCGAACGCGGAGGAGGTCGGCGGCATAGTCCAAGCCTGCGGCGATCCAGATGGCCACGATCACGAAGGCAGGGACAAAGAATACCTCGACGTCGGGCACCTGGTAGACCACGGCAAAGGCGACGTAGGTGAGGGTGGCCAGACCGGTCAGGACCAACGCCTTGGGACGGCGCGCCAAACCCACCAGCCCTACCAGCGCCATGGCCAAGCCTACCAACCCGAACTGCTGCTGGAACAGACCAGCATAGAAGGCGGCGTCCAGATCGCGGGCCAGGGGGTTGTCCCCGAGAAAGACGCTGTAGCCGCTGGCCGTCACCCAACTCCAAAAGCCATCCCAAGTGTTGGCGTAGCTGCCATCCAGCGAGCCGGTGCCTCCCCGGAGGGGGAGATAGAGGTAGAGGAGTAGGGGAGCAAGCGCGCAAATGAGCAAGACGACAATCGGACGTCCCGTGATCTGCCGCCAGCGGGGACGGTCAGGGTGTTCAGGCCCGAGCAGGGCCGCTCTGGAGAAGACGCGCGGCTCGACGAGGAGGAGGAAGGCGAACAGTGCCGGGCCCAGGAACAGGGTGGTGCGGTGGTGGGTCAGGCTCAGGCCGAACAGGGCGGCGAGGACGTAGAGGGACGGATGGGGCTGCAAGCGGCGTTTGGGCGGTACGGCCGGGAAGAATCGCCGGTAGGTGACGTGGGCGCGGTGGGCCGCCCGGCGCACGCCCGGCGGCGCTTTCAGCCACAGGCCCTGTCCTGGGAGAAAGAGGCTACGCCTTCCCTCTGGCTCGGCCAGGAGCAGGGAGAAGGGTTCGACCGGCAGCAGCGGTTTTCGCGCCCAGCGCAGGGCCAGCCACAGTAGCGCAGCAACAAAGGCACTGTTCAGCGTGTACACCTCGGCGATGACCGACTGCGACCAGAAGATGGGCGAGACGGCCAGGGCTGCCGCCCCCAGCAGCCCTGGCAGCCGGCGGCGCGTCAATGCGCGGGCGATGAGGTAGACCAGGGCCACTGTCAGGGCGCCCGCCACCGCCGACAACAGGTTCACCGACCAGGCGACGTTGTGCCACGGCCCCAGAGTGAACAGCTTGCCCAGCAAGGTATACAGCGGATAGCCGGTGGGATGGGCGATGCCCAGCCGGTAGGCAACCAGCGGGAACTCCAGGCTGTCGTCAAAGAGTGTGGCGACTGAGGGGGCGAGCGTCTGGAGGTACAGCAGCAGGGAGAGCAGGAAGCAGCAGGCAGCCAACAGCCAGTCGCCAATCTGCTCCCACACTTTGCGTCCTGCGGCTACGAAGTGTTTGATCTCCACCAGTCCCTCGCGTGGCTAATGATACCACAAGAGGAACGCGACAACAAACCATAAATGTGCCGCTGACCCCCTGTCCTGCACGCTCACAGGATGGTGCTGTCGGACCTTCTGCCAAGGGCAGTGCCTAGTGCCCGACCAAGTCAATAACGCCCAGGTCGGCCAGGCCCGTAAGCACCAACTCCACGGCCAGGGCAGCCAGCAGAACGCCAAACACAGCCTCGGTCACAGCCAGACGCGACTTGTCCAAGTGCCTCGCGACCTTGTCCATGTTGCTAAAGACGAGCCAGTCAAGGGCAGCCACAAGCAGCACCAGTACGACCATGATGCCCAACATGAGCCACGAATCGAGGGCGCCGGAAAAGACGATCAGCAAGGTGATGCCCACCGGATTGAGAAGATAGGGCACCGCCAGGGGATAGTTTGCCAGCTTCATGGCGTCATCCCCGCTGACCGATTCGTGGCCATCATTCTCATCGCCAGCCCCAGCCACCATGTGCAGGGCGACCAACAGAAAGATGATGCCGCCGGCGATGTACAGCGCTGGCTTTGTAAAGTGCAGAAGCTTCATCAAAAAGGCGCCAAGCACCAGCAGTACCAGGGCCACGACCGTGGCCGTGCCCACCATCCGATTGGCCACCTTCTTTCGTGTCTCTGTGTCCATGTCGGCTGTTGCCCCTAGGAATGGCACCAGGGCCACTTTTGGCCCCATGCCGATCAGAAGCAGGATCAGAATGTCAAACAGCTGCCAGATGTCAATGTCGAACAGTGTCATGTTGGAACGTCTCC
>Ga0180438_10001819_pt1 | contig 36745 bp, 30 predicted proteins | sample SS_ome_12_FD_132455 | JGI IMG/M metagenome (GOLD analysis project Ga0180438, IMG submission 132455) | Hypersaline lake sediment archaeal communities from the Salton Sea, California, USA - SS_3_D_2 metaG | ecosystem: Environmental > Aquatic > Non-marine Saline and Alkaline > Hypersaline >... | reverse complement strand
TAAGAAATAAATATGAGTATTAATTGTATAATTGTGTAGTGCGTAGTATGAGTAAAGATTCTTTATTAGCATTTGTTGATTACAAATTTTTAATTAGTTTAGATATTAATATATTTGCGATAAATCCTGCTCCACCAGTGATAAAAATATTCTTATTTTTAATCATATTCGGTCCCTGATCATAATTTATAAAAACAACATCTAATTAAAACCGATACATCTTTGGTTCAGAATGGAAGCCCATCACCATCATACTTATTTGTTTTTTTCTTAATTAGCTCTAGTAACGATTAAGTCGGCTTAGTTTTATAGCGGTTGTTCTCTTTAAGTAATAGACTTTTTTACAATCTAAACATCTTTTAATTTCTAGTATGACTTAAGTCATTTAATGTATCATGCCATATTTAATTTTGTAATATTGATTCTATGCTCTTAACGATTTTCTCCTTTCTATATTCGAATCTTTTTCACTTATTAATTGTAAGAATTAGTCGCGTTATTTACACTTTAAGGTCCCACCCCTCACTCCCTATGAAACCCCCCAATACCTTTGACATGCTGAAGCGGGCACGGAAATCCGCCTTGCTTGAACCCACAGTCTTGCCAATAGATGCAGCGCACAGTACAGATCATAGATTCCGTTTCCACGACCGTCTCGTCGCTAACTTTCTTGCGGATCTGCCGCTTGGCTTTAAACGCTTGGAATCTACCGTTATGAAACATCTTCTTGACAACGATATCCGCCAGGTCGCGGGACGCCCGGCATCCGGGAGAATAAATGATGAAGGGCTCTGTTTTTCGGATGGATTGGCGTACGGTCTCGTCCCTGTGTATCGCACCAAGATATCCGATGTCCACGGATAGAATCTCAGCGGCGGCCGCCTGAATAGAAAGCACTTCCTGTTCGTCTTTGACTTCCTCTAGCATGTTGATAAGAATCATGGGCTTAAATTCACCTAAAGACGACTCTAAACGAGAGCCCATCGATTCGTCTAGATGGCTCACCTTTTGAATCAAGTCGACCATCGTAATAGGCTTTTTATGGGTTTCTATCCGTGCAATTTGCTTAATCAACGCCACCGCTTCTGAATTATCCCGGATGATATTCGCCACTCTCCGAAAAACAGCTTGTTTGATAAAATTATAACTCTCCAGAATACTGAGAGGATCGGGATTTATAACCAGGATGCTCTGATCTGCAGATAGAAAAAAATCCAGAATGTCGTAACTGCTTCCAGAACCCAAATCCATAACCACAAAATCAGCATCCAGCGTTTTTATATGGCGGATAAACTTCTTTCTCTTGGATGTGTAAAGGTTTGCCATGCCCAGGGAACCATCGGGTCCGCACATGATCCTCAGGTTTAAAGAGCCGGGATAATCTATTAAGACATCGTTCAGGTCTTGATAGTCTCTATTATGGAAATTGAGATAGGTTTTTACCGGTTTCTGGATGCCCATCACCGCGTGAAGATTGGCTCCTCCCAGATCGGCATCCACAACAACGACCCGCTTTTTTAACTTGGCGATGCAAATACCCATGGAGGCAGCGATGACTGTCTTTCCGATACCTCCTTTTCCTCCACCGAGAGCGATGAGAGTCGCATGGCCAGGAGTATCCAACTTACGGTGACCTGCCTGAGACTCCTCAACACTCGCTTTTTCTACATCCATCGGCAATATTCAGTCCACACCTTTTTTAGTAATAATCCAAATACCTTTGTTGTATTGTTAATACATTGATATTTACCCACAGCTCCGCCCTTTCACTCCCAAGGGATGCATAGTGAAACCTTATTATAAAAACCAATCCCTGCTTCCATGCGTGGCGTTCAAATACCTGCCCCGCCCCACACCGACTCTTTACAATCGACGATCGTTACAATCTATATCCCGAGTGTATAAAACACGATAGAAGAAGATGTCTTATTTTTAACATTGAGTTAGATTCTGTTCGGTTAATAATAATCATTATCAATTTAAAAATCAAGACAAATGTAATGATTTTTCATAAAAATACCGCAAAATATTGTTGTATATTAAGTATTTATCATATAATCGATCTATTAATTAATTTATTTCGAATTTATCGCGTCTTTTATCTCGAAAAAACACGAATAACCATTGATCTTTTAGTTGACCCATTTTCATGTCGGATTTTCATTAATCATGATATTTAAAAATACAGCAGAAATCCATCTGAGAAGCAACCACCGCCGACTCTTAGAACGTCCCGTATATTCAACAATTATAGAATGCTCTGTACGCTTTCGGCTCAAGATGCAATGCCGCAATCAAAAGTTGCTCCATGTTGGCATAGGACTTTTCATGGAACAGAAACGAGCCCATGGCTTCCCTGAGCCGAAGAAGCTCGCCCCTCTTCACATTCCATCTCGGATCTTCGAGCATATAATCTAACAGAATCATGGCCCGGTAAAGATGGTTCCTCGCCGTGGAAGGATATAAATCCAAAACATTCTTGGCTTTCTTTAGATCGCTGACAATATGTAAAACTTGCGTTTGTTCCGGGAACGCGAGAAAACGCGTCTTTAGATTTCTATATCCATTTTTCATTGGGATCCAAAGCCAACATTTCGATGATATGCTTAACTTTCTTTCTCACCTCTTGATCAAGGATCGTCATGGATGGATTCTCCTGGCTTGGGCGAATGTTGATTAACGCTGTGTACTCAATGTGATCTTCCGGGTCATGCCAGGGATACAGGTTTGCACCCCAAACATCCTCTTGACGAGAACCTCTCTCAAGCAGCATGGCTTCTGCATCGGCGTGTAACTCCCCCCCAATGCCGATGATGTTTTTCTCGACATCAACGACGATTTTTACCATATCTCCAAACCAGCGTTCGCAAAGTATTTTCAACTGATTCGGTTCTACTTTTTCATCGGTTATTAGAATGTCTTCCAACACGAGTATCTCGATCAGGCTGCCGGTATGATTCCCTTTTCTTGGAGATAATCCAACACCTTCTGGGCGGACTCATCGACCGACATCTTTTCGGTCTCTATGAGTATCTCCGGATCTTCCGGTTCTTCATAGGGTGCAGAGACGCCCGTAAACTCTTTGATGACTCCTTCACGGGCTTTCTTATACAAGCCCTTGGGATCTCTCTCTTCACACACCGAAAGAGGCGTCTTCACGTATACCTCGATGAACTCGCCGTCCTTCATCAACTTTCTCGCCCGGTCCCGATCTTTTCGATAAGGGGAGATAAACGATGTGATGGCAATCATGCCGGCATCGGCAAACAAGTGGGCCACCTCACCGATTCTTCGGATATTCTCCTCCCGGTCCTCTGGCGAGAAACCGAGATCACCGTTCAAGCCGTGGCGAACGTTATCACCGTCAAGAATGTAGATTTGAAATCCTCTTTCGAACAATTTTCTCTGCACCTGCGTAGCGATCGTGGATTTACCGCACGACGGAAGCCCGGTAAGCCATAAAACAACACCCTTGTGCCTGTTGCTTCGCTCCCTGTCTACTTTGGTAATCCCTGTGTCGTGCCATGTGACGTTGGAGCTTTTTTGTTTCTCCTCGTTACCGGATTTGTGGCCCGCATAGAATTGCATCAAAATATCGGCCACGGGTTTACGCATGATACGCTCGTCGACAGGTTCTCCTTTCTGCAACTTCTGGCGGACTTCCTTTCCTGAGATGAATACGGTATGATACCCCTTGGGCTCGTATTCTTCGATGAGTCCGACTTTCTGGATCTCCTCAAAATACGCAGCAAAACCAACTTTCGCCGGTTCAATCAGGAGTTCCCCGTCCAGGGCATCGAACTTGTGGTGCGCGTCGAAGTCTCCCCAGATGGGTTTACCGTCATCGAACGGCGCGTCTGCATGCTTGCGACCGATAACGATATTGGTGAATCCATAATTCTGCCTATATATCGAATGCATGATGGCTTCCTTGGGACCGGCATAGAACATCTTCATGTCAAGGCCGACGAGTAGGAGGTTATCCTCAAAATCGTATCCCTTGGACTGCCACAATTTCCGGTCTTCGTCCCCGAGACCGAACATCCGTGATTCCAGGAGCGCTTCATACGTTCGCATCCGCACATCGGCGGGCACATCATCCGATTTGGTTGCGCCCACCAGGGGATTGAGCACAGCACCCGTGAAGTGGCCCTCCCGTGTCAACATCTCGGCTGCAAATAAAAGCGCGTATTCATGGGCCCGATGCAAGGCATTCCGGGTCTGGAAGGCAACGATCCGCTCCCATCCCTTCTTCATGAAAAGGACTCGCGTTTCCCGAGGTGTCAGCATGTACTTTCCAAAACGGGGATCCCTCTGCTGGGGGAACGCCCATATCCTGCCGCCCAGAAGGTAATCCCTGGGATCATCGTTGAAAATTCTGGCTCCAGGATGATCCTTCCTTTCTGTACCGTATACGGATCGATTGTACTTGTCCTTGTCAAAAGCATAGATGTCGGATATCTCCAGAGTACCGATAGCCTCTCCTCTCTCGTTTTTCACCAACACGGTTTCACCCGACTCGAATGAGTTAGCATCTTTCTTGGATACAGGAAAGGCAATCGGAATCGTCCAAGCATATTTCTGTCCGTTCCGCTGGATGACTTCGTTATCCAAAACCTGGTGAAATTCCTCAGAATCCATGGGTCCGTCTAGAGGCGACAGGGCACCGTCGGCCATTCTGTAGAATATCGACAAATCTGCATCGCTGATGTGATAAACCTTGTGATTGTTCGTCTCTGAGAGCATTCTCTCTTTTTCCATTTCCGGGAGCGTTCGATCAATCAAACCGCATCCACCGTGGGGCATAAATGACATTCTTTCTCCTACGTAAAATAAATTAGATAAATGATTGTAATTGCTACCAGACCGATAAACACATTCATCGGAACGCCAACTTTCAAGAAATCACGAAACCTGTAGCCTCCGGGCCCGTACACCATCAAGTTTGTCTGATACCCGATGGGTGTGGCAAAGCTGGCCGACGCCGCGATGGCCACAGCGATCAAGAAAGGCCTTGGGTTCATACTCGCCTGTTGGGCCGTGAAAAAAGCAATCGGAAACAACAGGGCTGCCGCCGCATTGTTGGTGATGATTTCTGTATAAAAACTCGTTAAAAAGTATACGACGGCCAGCAATCCCAGGACTCCGGCCGATCCTACAAAGAGGACCAATCGGTGTGCCAGGAAACTTGCCACACCGGCATTCGTGATCCCTTTGGCTATACCGAACGCCGAAGCAATGACCAGAAGTACCTTCCAGTCCACGCTGCCAGCAGCATCCTGGGGGGATATGCATCTGGATAGAATGAGAAGGACAGCGGCCACACTAACCACGACGAGAATGGGCAGAATATTCAAGGCCATGCACAGAATCATGGCTGCAAGAACACCTACCGAAAAAATCGAATACCATCTCGGTTTAGACGGAATCGCGGCAGAACGAGACACCAGATAAAAATCCCTGGAATGGTACCAACGGGTAAGGAAATCATGGCTGGAGAGAATCAGCAGTGTATCGCCGGATCGCAGTACGACATCGCCTATTTTCATTCGGATACGCTCACCGCTCCGGTGAATGGCCAGAATAACCGCATCGTACCGGTTGCGAAAATTGCTTTCCCGTACGTTTTTACCAATCAACGGTGAATTAGGAGATACAACGACCTCGAAGCTTCCCAAGGCATCGGAATCGTAATTTTTCAAATTGATGTCTGCATCCTTGAGCAGCGACAATCCCGGTATCTTCTGCAGCTCGATGATGGTCTCGGGCAATCCGGTAAAGAAGAGCCTGTCGTTTACGGCAATCAGTTCATCATGTCCAACGGGTGTTTTAACCTTGCCCTTCCGTTCGATCTGAAAAAGAAAAAGGCCCTTCAAATGCCTCAGCCCTGCTTCCTCGATAGTCCTACCGATATGCTGAAAAGCCCCATTCACTTTCATAGCCACGACGAATTCCCGGGTCTGTTCCCCAAGCTGGAGCATGGGCTCTTTGCGCTCGGGAAGCAACTTATGTCCCAATAACACGATCATGAGAAGCCCGATCACTGCCACGGGCACTCCGACCTTGGAGATTTCAAAGAAGGTCATGCCCTTCAGTCCGCTCTCCAGCATCAACCCATGCACGACCAGGTTTGTGCTGGTGCCGATCAATGTACAGGTCCCGCCGAGAATGGCCGCATACGACAGGGGAATGAGGAATTTCGAGACCGAATAATCGTGTTTCCGTGCCCAGGATCGCACTGCCGGGATCATCATAGCCACGACAGGCGTGTTGTTCATGAACGCGGATACGGTAGACACTGGAAAGAGCATGCGCATGAGCTTGCGGGAGATCGGTCCTTTAACGCCCAAAAAAACCTTCCCCAGACGATCGAGCACACCGGTTTTCTGGAGTCCGGCGGCCACGATGAAAAGGAAAGCGATAGTCAGCATTCCATGGTTGGAGAATCCGGCAAAGGCCTCTTGCAGGGTCACAACGTTTCCCAATACCAGCAGCAGGAGTGTTGAAAAAACAACAATCTCCGTTTCAAACAACTCTTTGAAAAGCGCGACGCTCATCAGTACGAGTAGAATCGAAGTATATACAAATGGGAAGTCAATCATGTTCAAGCAGTGTTATATCTTCCAGTGCCGACACCAGGAAGGAGCCGTTCTTCAGCGTCTTTTTATTGTAACGTAGATTCGACACAAAGGCTCCTGCCGATTCGGCAATGGCATGGCCGGCAGCTGTATCCCACTCCATGGTCGGTCCATGCCTAAAGTAAAAATGCGCTTTCCCTTCGGCAACGGTGCAAAACTTCAGAGAGCTACCCATGGGTATGGAATGGGATACGCTGTATCGGCGGAAAAACGCGTTCTCCGCTTCCGAGGCATGGGAACGGCTTCTCACGGCGACGGGACTGTTGACACCATTCCTTCTCACATATATCGATTCAGGGGATGCATTCCCCAGTCTCATGAATGAACCTACGTTCTCCATTCCATAATACACCCGTTGTAAGACCGGCGCACAAATCACCCCTGCGACAGGTCGGTTTTTCTCGATGAAAGCGATGTTGACCGTAAACTCTCCATTCCGGCTAATAAACTCCTTCGTTCCGTCGAGGGGATCGACGAGCCAGAAACATTCCCATCTCTTTCTATCATCGTAATCCACACCCTCTCCTTCTTCAGACAGGAGGGGTATGTTGGGGTACGTCTGTTTTAATTCCTTCTGGATGGTTTCGTGGGATGCCCTGTCGGCCATGGTGAGGGGTGAGCCATCCGATTTATTCGCAACCGAAAACGCCCCTCCCTCGTAGATCTCCATGACCTTATTACCGGCTTTAACCGCGATTTCAACCAATTTCTCTATATCGATTTTCATGACATCTTCTGTCTGGTTCCTGGATGAATCGGACTGATTATACTCAGTCCTGCTATATTTGGATCAGGCATTCACGTCCTTCAATGCCTCCATCCGCATCTCCATCAACCTCTGTCTATCAAATAGAACGATAACGTCTATACACATGTTTTCGGAACATGATTAGAACAATGCATAAATGAACGGGGCTATAGCCGATCCCTCTGTGAATACGATGAGTGCTCCGAACAGAACCATCAGTACGATAATGGGCAGCAGCCACCATTTCTTACGGACTTTCAGGAAGTCCCAGAATTCTTTCATAATTGCTAGTTTCGCCATACATTCTCCTTAGAATTGTTTTTCGTATGCCTCTTTCGACTTCTCTTGCTGCGTATCCTTCCCAATCCAATAACTCTCTGCCGATGAATTCAACTTCAAATCCAAAAAGTCTTTACCGAACAGCCTCGCTATCCTTCCGATGGGGACAAACACGAGATAGAATAATACACTTAGAATAACTCGCGTCATGAACCACCCGAGAACAACGGCCAGAGTCATCCATACTTTCTGAATGGGTTTTAACACGACGGGCCAGACCCATCCAAAGAACGACAACAGGCCTCCAACCACAAGTACATATACGTAAAATTCTCTTCCTCGCCACCATAGAATACCACCCAATACAATCAGAACGATGCCCACAGTGAAACCAAATTTCCTCAGGTCCTGTTTACTGCTTTTAATGTTTTTTATTTCCTCAATCATGGGTTCCTCTTAATCCAACTCAAACTCTTTCAGCCAATCAATATCCTTTTCCAGGGGTTTTTGTTCCGTCTTTTCCACGAGAAAATTTTCCAGGAGAAGATAATCCATATTGGTCCGCATGAAACATAAATAGGCATCCTCCGGTGTACATACGATGGGCTCGCCCCGTACGTTAAAGGAAGTATTGATGATGACGGGACAACCGTATTTTTCATCAAATTTCGAAATCATGCGATGATACCTGGCATTGTCCTTCCGGTTCACTGTCTGAAGCCGGGCCGAATAGTCCACATGGGTCACCGCCGGAATGGAAGATCGGATGATATGTAACTTATCGAGACCGAATAAATCTTCTTGCTCCTGGGACATCTTTTTTCGGATCTCTTCCTTGACCGGCGCCACCAGGAGCATATACGGGCTTTCCCTGTCGATCTCGAAGTAATCGGATACCTTTTCCTGGATCACCGTTGGAGCAAACGGACGGAAACTTTCTCGAAACTTGATCTTCAGATTCATCGTTTCCTGCATTTTAGGAGACCGTGCGTCTCCGATGATCGACCGGTTGCCCAGTGCCCTCGGCCCGAATTCCATCCGTCCATGAAACCAGCCGATGACTTTTTCTTCGGCAATCAGATCGGCAATCTTTTCTGGAATCTCATCCTCACTCAATTCTGTGTAAGGGATCTGATTCTCCTCCAAGTAATCCTTGATATAAACATTGTCAAAATGCGGTCCCAGTGTGGAGCCCCGCTGAAAATCATGCTTATTGTCGGCAACTCTCTCATTGCCTTCGTATTGGTGCCAGACAAACATGGCTGCTCCCAATGCACCGCCTGCATCTCCAGCCGCCGGTTGTATCCAGATATCCTGGAAAGGACCTTCTCTCAAGATGCGCCCGTTCCCCACACAGTTCAGGGCGACACCACCCGCCAAGCAGAGATATTTTTGCCCCGTCTCACGATGAATATGACGGGCCATGCGCAGCATCACTTCTTCCGTGACTTCCTGAACGGATCGGGCCAAATCCATATCCCTCTGGGTTAAGCGTGATTCGGGCTTTCGCGGCGGGCCTCCGAAGAGCTTATGGAAACGCCGGTTCGTCATCGTCAAGCCGGCACAATAATTAAAATACTTCATGTTAAGCATAAACGAGCCGTCCTCTTTCAAGTCCATCAGCTCGGAGAGAATCACGTCCTTGTACGTCGGCTGGCCGTAGGGCGCCAAACCCATGACCTTGTATTCACCGGAATTGACTTTGAACCCTGTGCAATACGTAAACGCAGAGTAGAGAAGACCCAGGGAGTGGGGGAAGTGGAGCTCGGCTAAAAGTTGTACTTCGTTGTCTTTGCCCACACCAAAACTCGCCGTGGCCCATTCACCCACACCATCCATCGTAATGAAAGCCGCTTCCTGGAAAGGCGAGGGGAAGAAGGCAGCGGCTGCGTGCGATTCATGATGCTCTGGGAACAGGATTTTACCATGAAAGTCCAGCTCCTTCATGAGATAATCCTTCATCCACATTTTCTGCTTAATCCACAGAGGCATCGCCTTGATGAACGATTTTATACCTATGGGCGCAAAGGCCAGATAGGTGTGGAGTATGCGCTCGAACTTAATAAACGGTTTCTCGTAAAAAGCAACCACATCCAAATCCCGAACGCGTAGCTTACTCTCCCTTAAGCAATAATCGATGGCGTATTTCGGAAAAGAGAAATCGTGCTTCTTGCGCGTGAAACGTTCCTCTTGAGATGCTGCTATGATTTCTCCCTCACGGACAATACAGGCAGCGCTGTCGTGATAAAAAGCAGAAATGCCGAGTATATTCAAAAGAAAGACTCCTTAAGTTAGATTTTACTTATAGCTCCGCATTTTCAGTCCCAAAAAGGCAACCAAAATGATATATCACTGCGTTATCGATTGAATCTATTATCCGCTCAGCACGTCCGAAGATCGACGTACCACCTTTACATCCGTCCTGTCTACGTTGAACCTCAACGCCTGATGGATGGAATCGATGGAAACCAACAGTCGATCTTCGTTACGCACCTGTACCAATCTTCCCATAAGACCGCAAAGAGGGCCCTGCACGATCTCAACCATGTCCCCTTCCCGCACATCCACACAGGCCTCGACATTGGGAATTTCCCGGAGTATTCGCCGTATGGTCTCGATCTCTTTATCCTGCACAACAGCGGGCTTGCCGTTAAACGAAACGACCCTTACAGACCCATACGTCTGCAAAGCCCGAAGCCGATCTTTCTCATCCACATGAATAAAAACATAACACCGAAACAGGGGTTCTTCAACCCATTTCTTCCTGTCGCTCCATTGGCGCATGACACGACGCAAGGGCAGGTAGGATTCGATTCGCTTATCCTGCAGCTGGCTGTCCACCCTTTTCTCGTGTCGTGACCGGGTGTACAGGGCATACCAACGAATGTCTGTTTCGGCAAAAGCGTTCATGAACGTTTGCGGAGGACCTTTCCCTTCCTCTCTATTAATCCACGACAAACTATATCTCGTTACTTAATTGAGTGCTTCTATGTTCCTGCCGGTCATTTCCTCCAATAAAGGATAAATCCTGCTGTCATCAGATAGAGGAAAATATTCAGGATCATCGCACGGTCTTTGATGAGGATCTGTTCCGGGCTGCCACCCATGTTTTTCTGGTGCACCAAATACAAATACCTGAAAATACCGTAGAGCACAAAGGGCAGCGTGAAGATGAGATTTCGTGTTCCAAATTTTTCCACGGTATCGGCCGCCGTTGTATAAAGTGCGTAGGCCATGACAGTGGATGCTGTGACAACGGCCACCATCTGATCCAAGAGATAGGGGCTGTATTCTCCAAGGATCTTCCGGTGATCCTTGGCGTTATCGCCGAGCAGAACCATCTCGTGCCGTCGTTTGCTCAATCCCAGAAAAAGGGCCAAAAAGGTTGTACACACCAGAAGCCAGGAGGAAATGGTGACCTGGATGACCGCGGCACCCGCCACCGCTCTCAGCACGAATCCCAAAGCAATAACGATGACATCCAGAATAACGACGTGCTTGAATGCCAGCGTGTAGCCCAGCATTAGCAGGAAATACGCCGCCGCAATCCAGCCGAATGTGATGTCCAGAAGAAATGCCGATGATAATCCGACGACCGTCAGCAGGATGGCCGTCCCTACGGCCCATGGAACAGGAAGCCTTCCTGAGGCCAGGGGACGTTTCGATTTAAGGGGATGTTGCCTGTCCTGATCTAAATCCAGCAGGTCGTTAATCAGATATTCGGTTCCGCTCAGCATACAAAAAACAACGAAGCCCGCCAGCGCTTTGAAAAACAGGGGCGTCTGAAATAGTTTCTTTGAAAACAGCAATCCGGCAAAAAGCAGCAGGTTTTTTGTCCATTGCTTTGGTCTCAGAGATTCAAGAATTGGAGCGATCATATGAATACAGTTCTTCTCAATAACCTCACGTATAAAAAACGATAGAATATAATGAACATTTTCGAATCCACCAAATCCATTATCGTAGCATGTAAATACAGTCTATCGCTGTTTTTAATACACAGGAGCGATCCCTTCCAGCTTGTTGTTTGGTAGACTGATAATGCATTGTTATCAAACAACCGACTTTGGCGCTTTTAACTTCTTTTTGTGCTTCCCATCGCCGTAATAATAATGAATATAGTAGTAATAATACGATCCGTACATGTGCTCGATATTCACACCGTTTACCAGAATGCCGAATATATGGGCGTTGACGTTCTCCAAAAGAATACGGCTCCTGATAATGGCATCCTTCCCCGTGGATCCGGACTTGGCCACCAGGACGATCCCGTCCAAACGTGTACCCAGGATAGCGGCATCCGTAACGGCAATGACGGGGGGACTGTCGAACAGGACGATATCGTATTTCTCTTTGGCATCCCTTAAGAATTTCATCATGGCGTCCGATCCTAAAAGCTCCGATGGGTTGGGGGGCAGGGTTCCCGATGTAAGGAGATGGAGATTGTCGATTTTCGTCGGCCGAACGGCTTCCTCAAACGGGACTTTACCGACGAGTACGTTGGTCAACCCGATGTCGCGGGGTTGATCGAATATGGCATGGAGTACAGGACGCCGAAGGTCCGTATCCACCAGAAGCACTTTTGTCCCCATCTGGGCGAACGCAATGGCCAGATTCGCCACAGACGTCGACTTTCCTTCCCCCGGCCCCGAGCTCGTAACCATGACGGTCTTAACCGGTCGATCGATGTGGGTGTATTGAATATTCGTTCGAAGCGTCCGATAGGCCTCGGAAATGGGCGATTTGGGGGCAAAATGGGTGATGAGCCGTGCCTCGATGCGTTTGATATCCCCGTTTTGGTCTCTCGCATGTTTTGCGATCCGTTGTACGGAAATAAAGGGAATCGATCCCAGAACAGGATATCCCATCCGTTCTACATCTTCCATCGACTTCAGGGAGGTATCCAAGTACTCCCGCAGGAATGTCAGCCCGACCCCCAGACCCAAGCCCACCATGATTCCCAGGATCAGATTCATCTTTTTCTTGGGCTTAATGGGATTTTTCGGCGGTTTGGCCCGATCCACGACTCTGACGGAGCCTATTTGTCCTGCCTCGGCAATCCGGTTTTCCTCGTACTTTTCCCGCAACATCATGTAGATATTGTTATTCACCGCCGTCTCACGCCGAAGCCGGACCAACCGGAGGCTCTTCTCGGGCAAAGAATTCAGCTCCCTATTGTATTGAGCGACGATCTTTCCCAGTGCCGCTGTCTTGGCCGTGAGGGATTTGTTCTCGGTCTCGATCTGAAGAATATTGTTGAAAATCGTCTCTGAAAATCCCAGCGGATTGATGGCCGCGCCGCCGCCAGCTACCATCTTTCTCGTCTCTTCGATGATTTTCTCTTGAATCCCCAGAATCCTCTGGTCCAGTTCATTCACATTGCCGTATTCCGAAGAAAGTCCTGCCCCTTTTACCTGCTGATCCAGAGCCGCCTTCCTGGCGATCATCGTGGCCAACTGTCTTTCGAGCTCTTTAATAACCGGACTGGAAAGGCTGGTTGCTTTCTCGACCAGGGCTTTTTGGCTCTCGCTCAACTGGTCCTTGAGATGGGCAAGGCGCCTCTCGTTGGCCTCCAAATCGGTTTTTGCTTCCTGATAGGTCGTTTCAAAGTCTGCAAGCTGTTTGATGAGCTGCTCTGTTTCTGTTGTCAGCTCGGCCACCTTCTGTGTTTCTTTGTAATCCTTAAGCGCTTCTTCCGAAGCCGACATGGCATCTTGAACGTCCTTCAGTTTTTCTTCCAAGAACTCCCGGACTTCACTCACTTCTTCGCGGCTCTCACTGATGTCCAAATCGCGGTAGGCTTCCATCCAAGTATTCGCTACAAAGCTGGCCTCGAACGGACTGTACGCCTGCGCTTTCAGCTCGATCATATCCGTGTCCCGTTTTGGTGCCACGGTGACTGTGCCTATACGGAACCTATCGACAAGATCATCAAAGCCGGGCGGTTTAACGTTTCTGTCCTCACCTCGAAAGATGGAAGAGATCCATTTTGTTAAGGAAAATTTTTGATTCTTCAGCGGATTGCCCAGTATAGACAATGAATCTGCATGTGGAGATTCCTGGAGACGTCGGATGACCTCCATGCCCAGGGTACGGCTTTTCAGGACCTCGACTTGATTGTTGATCATCGTCTCTCGTTTCATGTAACTCGAGACTTCAAAAATCTGCCGTCGAACCGTCCCCTCTTCCTTGAGCATCACCAGAGCCGATGCCTCGTATACGGGCTGTGTTGTAAACGTAAAGTACACCGTTGAGGCCACTACCACGAGGAAAGAAATCAGTATGATCCACCTTCCTCTGTATAAGACCCTCAGGTAATCGTTCAAGGTAACCTGCTGTTCCATCATCTCTTCTTGCACGTCCCTATCTCCATCATTTCATTCGGTTTGGGTACATCGGGTAAACTAATAAATCTCGCAAAAAACATACCAGCCGTTCAAAATAAACCATAGTCGTTTCAACTTTATATAAATCAAAAGTTTAATCTGTTTTGATTGACATGCGTACTCTAAATGCCTGGCCTAAATCTGTCCATTCTATCAATAATCCGCACACGGAAAAACGACAGCCATCCTCGTAACCGCTCATTCCATGCGAATCACTTCCACACCATCAGGAATCGTAAATCGAAAGGTTTCTTCCTCCAGGGGCATGCCGATCTGAATCTCGCGGAGGAGATAAACCGTACGGTTCTCGTTTAAGTCGATCTGCTCGATCTGTCGGGGTATCCACTCTTTTTTATCAACCCAAGCTTTTATTTGTGTAAAGAAAACGTCTCCAGTCTCGGACGTAAAGACCAGCATATAACACGGCCTATCCAGAATACTCTCTTCCCCCTCTATCCGAGATCGATAATCCTGTCGGTACTGGAAAAGTATCTGTCTCGGAAGGAGGGTGTTGTCTGAATTGTCCAGGCGATCGATAATCACACGTTCCGATGTCTTGCTGTAGGTCCACAACGTCTCGCCGTCGGAGACGATGACTTGATCCTCCGTTGTGACGCGGAATCGATCTTCGCCCTCGAGCAGGAGCTCGCCCTTCAGGGTATTCTGTTCTCCGGTTAGATTCCAATGATACGTCTGTTCGAAGACAATCCGAATAGTTTTTGCGTCGGCCAGCGTCTTTTCCACGTTCTTTATCACCCTGTCCGGAGAAATATCCTTGGCCCAGCCCAACATGACCAATCCAATCCCTAATCCTATCGTCCATGCCCCACGCATCACCGGTCCTCCTCATCTGAAATACCACCGGCAGAGATAAAATCATCCAACCGGTCTATTGCACTCTCATCCACCAACACGTCCCTGGCTTTGCTTCCGTCGAACGGTCCGATGATACCGGCCTCCTCCAGCTCATCGATTAAACGACCGGCCCGAGCATACCCGATACGCAGGCGCCGCTGCAGCAGAGAAGCCGATCCCTGCTGATGACGGATAACCAGCTTGGCCGCCTCCCGGAACAACTCGTCTCTCTCTCCTCCTCTGCCCGGTACTGCCGAGGCTTCACGGCCTCCAAAACTCTGCAGGCGCCACTCGTCTTCTGCGGGCTGCCTTTTAATATGATCGACGACGCGTTTCACTTCCTCTGTGGACACGTAGGCACCGTGGATTCGAATGGGTTCGGGCTCCCGAGGGTTCAAAAACAGCATGTCACCGCGCCCCAGGAGTTTTTCGGCGCCGTTCCGATCCAGGATTGTACGCGAATCGGTCCTCACCGCTGTTTGAAAAGCAATTCGCGAGGGGAAGTTGGCCTTGATCACGCCTGTAATCACATCCACGGAGGGTCGCTGTGTGGCCAGAATAAGATGAATCCCCACGGCGCGCGACATCTGTGCCAGACGGGCTATCGGCTCCTCCACTTCTCTGGCTCCTGTGACCATCAGGTCTGCCAGTTCGTCGACGACCAAAACCACATACGGCAGTTGAACGGGCGCCCGATCCTCCTCGGTCTTGGGGATTCGGCCTCCCCGAACGGCTTTATTGTAATCCTCGATATTCCGAACACCCGCTTTCGCCAAAACCCTGTAGCGTCTTTCCATTTCCATTTCCAGACTTCGGAGTACAGACACAGCATTGCTAACCGTAGTGATGACATCCTCGTTCAAATCCGCGCGTGTGGTCAGGTGATGGCGGCGTAACTTTTGATACAAGGTTAATTCCAGTTTCTTGGGATCGATGAGCACCAGTTTTACTTCTGACGGTTTGGCACGGTAGAGCATGCTGACGATGATGGTATTCAAGCAGACCGACTTTCCGGATCCCGTGGCTCCAGCCACCAGCAGATGTGGCATTTGTGCCAAATCCGCTATGTAGGGCTTCCCGTCGATGGTCTGCCCCAGGGCGAGAGTGAGTTTCGAGGAGATTTCCTGAAAGGCTTTGGACGCGAGTATATCATGAAGGGCCACCAATTCCGGCTCTTCATTGGGAATTTCGATGCCCACGGCAGCTTTTCCCGGTATGGGTGCGACGACCCGCACCCTCTGTCCGTGCATGGCCAGGGCTAAATCATCCTGACAACTCACGAAACGACTTATTTTAACCCCTGGCGCTGGTCTCACTTCAAACCGCGTGATCACCGGACCGGGCTGAATGCCCACCACTTGGCCCTGAACATCAAATTCCCTCAGCTTCTCTTCCAAAAAATGAGCTTTCTTCTCTAACATACTCCGATCCAGATGTCGTTCTCCACCGACAGATGGCGAGAGGAGCCCCAGGGGTGGGAATTCGTAATGCCCGGGCTTCGGCGGAGGCGTATCGTAAGAAGCCTCTGGGCGCTCAGGTTTTCTTTCACCAGTCTCGGGCTTGGATTTTGGTAAGGGCTCGGGAGGCAATTCGATTTCCGGGGACTTTGATGCGACCCTCTCTTCCGGGCGCTGCCGGATTGGAATCGGCCCGGCGTCTTCCTTCATTTTCTCCGATGGTCTTTCCGACAACCGTATCCGTCTCCTTTTCCATCCCTGAAAAAAAACATCGATCTCTTCCTTGAATCCCAGTACGGCCTGGCGCATACTCCAGCTTGTCGCCGTGATAAGGAACAGAAGTAGGAACGTTAAAAGGACGACGATGCTGCCCACGGATCCCAGATAGTGTCCCATCTGTTCTGCAAAGAATCCCCCCAGCAGGCCGCTTAGACGGAATCCATACTTGCTCCCCTCCTCAGAAACGGCCTCGGGCAGGGCGAGTGCCGTGGATAGAAAAAGACCCAGGGCCAGCACATACAAACTGATGCGCAGGAAAGGCTTGAATGGTTTTTGAAGGAAGATATTCCACCCCAGCAGAAAGAGGATAAAGGGAACGATAATGCAGGAATATCCGATGGTAAAGACGTAAAGATAGTAACTGATCCAGGCGCCAGCCAAACCAAGCCAGTTTTGAACCTCCTGTGGAGATCCGCTGTTGGGAAAATCCGTGGGATGGTACGAGACAAGCCCCAGAGCAATCAGCAGGGCAAGGGCCATGATAAGGATGCCCAACACTTCCCGCCGGCGTTCGTCATGCTTGTTTTTACGCCGTGCTGCCATCATACCTTACCAATTTTTATCATGTACCAGCGCCTTTCCGCGAAGGACAGGAACCACATCGTACAAATCAATCGAAACGCAGATCGGCAGATCGTCACCCATGCCATTATCGATCAGTTGCTTTCCCCAGAAGGATTCTTCCACCATCCTCTGTAATTCATTGTCATAATATTCATACAAAACCCAGGCCGCCAACGCCTCGTCTCCAATTTCCATGGCATCCTGTGGCATTTCTTTTTTCAATCGATCCACGATCATGCCGGCACAAACTCCGTCTTCCAGGCAAAATCCTCCATTATGGCCTGAACATGCGATCAAGCTGTCTTTATCGTCCGCAGTGAGCCGTCTGATGAGAGCGCTCATATTAACGAACCCGCCCACGAAGACGTCATCAGCCGTTTGTGCTTTTAACATCGTTCGCGATCCGTTGGTGCTCGTGAATATAAGCTCTTTATCGCGTACGATGTCTTCCTTATATTCCATGGGTGAATTCCCCAGGTCGAATCCTGGAAGGCGTACACTCTCTCTTTCACCACAAAGGAGAACGGTTTCTGCCGGCAGGGCTTTTGCCATTTCTTCTGCTTCTTTCGGCGTCTCTACCGGAATGACCTTTCGCGCACCATGAGCCAGAGCGGTTACGATACTCGTAGAAGCTCTGAGTACGTCGACCACAACGATCCTCTTCCCCGTGCTGTCTTCGGAATTAAAATCTCTCCCCGTAAAAGCGACATCGATTCTCATCGCCAAGCCGCGGTTTAAAGAAAGTTCGCCATTTTCTTCCGTGACGTCAACGGGACAAACGGTGTATTCGTGACGCTCCCCTCCAGACCGCTATCGCGCCCCTTCTGCCTGAACTCAACTCGGGTATCGACTTCCAGAGCACGGTCGATACCGACGAATCCGATGGGCTTATTCTCCAATGTGGGTGAAATAACCCCGCTCAGAACCGTGCCTATGACATTGCCGTCCAGCATCACATCCCAGCCGTGCATGGCTTTGCGTCGTCCTTCCATCACAAAGGGCAATACGAAATACGAAATGCCCTTTTCCTTCTCTCGCATAAGACGGTCTTTACCGATAAAATCCTTATCCCATGAGATGGCGAATTCCCAGGGATGTCCGAGAGCAAGCCGGTCGGGACGGAGCTCATGACCGTGAAGGGGAAGGCCAGCCTCTGTCCGTAGCGTATCCCTGGCGCCCAACCCGCAGGGGAGGATACCAAAAGGCTTGCCCCGGGATAGAAGCAGTTGCCACAACCTGACGCCGTTCTTCAAATCGGTGTATATTTCAAATCCGACTTCACCGGTATATCCTGTCCGGGAAAGAAGAATTTCCATGCCCTCGACTTGAACCTTTGGAAGAAATCGAAAAAACTTAACCTGGGCTAAAAGTTCTTTGTCCACCCATTGCGCCATTAATTTAGGTGCGTTGGGACCTTGCAAATCGATTTTTACGGTTTCATCGCTGATGTTCTTTAATTGCACGTCGGAAGATGAGTTCCGTTTCAGCCATTGGAAATCGCCTTCGATATCTCCTGCATTCACCACCAGCATCCAGTGATCGGCATCAAAACGATAAACGATACAATCATCCACCACCCCGCCCTCTTCGTTCAGCATAAAGTTGTACATTGCTTGTCCGTCGACGATTCTCTCCAAATCGTTGGTCAGTAGACGCTGAAGAAAGGCAAACGATCCGGGTCCTTCGATTTGAAATTCCCCCATATGACAAATATCAAAGATTCCGCAGGCCTTTCGTGTGGCATGATGCTCCTCGGATTGTCCCGGCGGATACCAGAGTGGCATATACCAGCCGGCAAAATCCGCCATCTTACCCCCTAATCTCACGTGCTCCTCGACGAGCGGCGTTCTTTTAGCTTCCACGATCACCTCTTAATCAATAGTATGAATCGGATGGATAAAGTAAAATAATTTATCGAAAAATATGTTTTTTGTCAACCTGTATTTCGGGTTCTAGGTCATCGGTGGATCGCCCGAATGACATCGTTGTAGATAACAAAAATCATAAGACCGAAAATCAGAATCATCCCGACTTGTTGAACAATCATCTTCATCTTGACGGGAATCGGCCTACGAATAATCCCTTCGATGCTCAAGAACACCAAATGCCCGCCGTCCAGGACGGGAATCGGGAGAAGGTTCAGAATTCCCAAGTTCAGGCTAAGGATGGCCATGAAGCCGATGAGCGTCCCCCATCCCGAACGGGCACTCTCTCCGGCCATCCTAGATATCGTGAGGGGGCCGGCCAGGGATCGTATGGTCTCCTCTCCCTTGATGAGGCGTACAACGGACGAAACGACCAATCCCGTGTATCCGTACAACGTGCCAAAGCCCGTGACCAGGGCACGCCCGAAACCCACCGGCCTTGCTTCAAATTGTGGAAAGACTCCGATAAGACCGACTTCGCGAATACGATTGCCATCGGGTACTTTCTCCAGCTCCGGCGTGATATCGGCCGAATAAAGGGAATCACTCCGCTCCCACGTCACTCGTAGCGCTCGGTCGGGCGAATTATGAACGATCCGGGTCAAATCCTCCCATTCGTGAACATCCGTTCCGTCGATGGATACGATTCGATCGCCCGGGAGCATGCCGGCCTGCTGGGCCGGTCTCCCCTCTACGAGGTCTCCCACGGTGGTTCCGGGCACTTGCTCGCCCACGCCATAGATGAGGGCCGCACCCACAAAAACGACGAATGCAAAGAAAATATTCATTAGGGAGCCCGCCATGATGACGACGGCCCTCTGTATCCACGGTTTGGAACGGAATTCCCAGGGCTTGGGTTCTCCGGCGAGCGCTTTCTTGTCCAGACTTTCATCGACCATACCTGCGATTTTCACGTACCCCCCGAAAGGGATCGCAGAAATACAGTAATCCGTTTCTCCGACCTTTTTCCCCACCAACCTGGGCGGATATCCGAGGGAAAAACGATCCACTCGAATTCGGAAAAGCTTGGCGGACATAAAATGACCCAACTCATGGATAAAAACCAAGACTCCCAACACAAAGATTGCAGCCAGCACGGTAATCATATTCTATATCCTACTTTTTGATAAAATGTCCTTGTCAATCACGTCCCTGGCCCACCGGTCGGCCGTTAAGATGTCTTCGAGGCCGGGGCTGGAAATGACATCGTGACGTCGAATAACCTCTTCTACGATCTTTGAAATCTGTGGAAACCCGATGCACTCCGACAGAAAGAGGCCCACCGCCACTTCGTCGGCGGCGTTGAGTACGGCCGGAGCCGTGCCTCCCATGTTCAACACATCATAGGCCAGGCGCAGCGCAGGGAACTTCTCTGTATCCGGAGGTAAAAACGATAGTTCCCATGACTGTGAAAAATCCATCGTATGGCATTTTCCGGTCCATCGCTGGGGATAATTCAAGGCATACGAGATGGGAATGCGCATGTCTGGTACGCCCAGTTGTGCCTTGATCGATCCGTCGACGAATTCCACCATGGAATGAATGATCGATTGGGGATGAATGATAACCTTGATGCGGTGGGGTTCGATACCAAACAGCCATCGCGCTTCGATCACTTCCAGGGCTTTGTTCATTAGCGTGGCCGAATCGATGGTCACCTTCTTCCCCATGGACCAGTTGGGATGAGCCAACGCATCGGCTACTGTCACCCTATCCAAATCCGCAGCGTCTCGCCGGAAAAACGGGCCTCCTGACGCCGTTAACAGTATGTTTTTGATGGTATCGGGCGTTTCGCCTTGAAGGCACTGAAAGACAGCGCTATGCTCGCTATCGATGGGAAGCAATGAGACACCACGACGTTGAGCCTGCCCGGTCACCAGGTCTCCGGCCATAACCAGGACTTCTTTGTTTGCCAAAGCCACGGAAATCCCTGCCTCTATGGCCCGAAGGGTGGCCTCCAGTCCCACCGCTCCGACCAGGGCGTTTACCACGAGATCTTGGCTCCCTCCTCCTGACGTCTCCAGCATTCCCTCTTTACCCCAGAGAAGTTCGACACCGATGTCCTGAAACCGTTTTCCCCAAGCCTTCCTGTCCACATCGCCCGTAAGGACCACGCGCTTGGGATGGAACCGTTTCGATTGTTTCCAGACCAGTTCTGCATTGCTGTGGGCGGTCAGCGTATCGATCTCGAATCGGTCACCAGCAGAGTCCAGTACATCCAGCGTCTGTGTGCCTATGGAACCCGTAGCCCCCCAGATAGAAATCCGTTTTGAAATCGTTGTCCTCCTTATACACGAAAAGAGCCGACCTCATTATCCACGGCCAGCCCCTCCAGAAATCACGATGACTTAGAATGATCGAACTGAATGTCTGGAAGGGGGATCATCCGTCCGGAAAAAATCGAAAAATTCCGGTACAGTTCATCCACCCGTTTGTTTTCCTCCTCGGTCAGCTCTCCTGTGACAAACGCTATCGAGAGTTCTTCAGCCATTCCCGCTTTGATGGCGTGAACGATCTCGTCGTAAGCAACCGGCCTCTGCAAATACGCGTCGATGGCCATCGTCCTGCCAGCCACGATCCTTATCATTCTGTCCGCCTCTTCCTCATCCATGCCTTTCAGGTACTTGGGGAGCGATGTATGGGCACTGCCCGTGAGAACCGATCCATGCTGGAGTATTCCATGGGGGAAGCGCCGTTGGGCACTGCCTACCAGCTTTTTGCCGTTCAGGACGACTTCATGCTTGGCTGCGGCCGAAAAACAGCTCACCGAAATGGATGTACGGTAATGGTTGCGCAAGTCCAGAGATCGTCTCTGGAGTTCGGCGGGAACCCCCAATCTTTTTAAGCCCCGTACTAGTCCCCGGCTGATGGCGTTGTACACTTCACCGAGGTTGCCGGAGAGGAATCCGCCATCCTGGGGAATGACCACTGAGTAGGTGACCTCCTCTGCATGGAGAACAGCCCTTCCCCCCGTGGGTCTCCGCACTACATCGATCCGATCTTGGAAGCATTTATCAAGATCAATGCATTCGGCCGATTGATGATATCCCAGAGAGATGCAATACGGCCTCCACCGGTAAACACGCATCGTGGGGCGGTTTCCCTCAGCCTGTTCCAGCATGGCCTGATCGATGGCCATGTGCGTTGCTCCATCACCCCAATTACTGTCGATCCACCGCCAACCTTCCACTAAAACCTCTCTATATGAGGCCTCGATGACTGTTCTCAATAAACGTCAACAAAGCCTGAACCTCGGGAATCATTTCGACTTCCCGCCGGATCGTTTCCATGGCCTGGCTTCTATTCATCCGGGACCGGTAGAGTATCCGGTAGCATTTTCTCAACAAACGAAAACTTTCCTTGGAAAATCCCCGCCTCTTCAGTCCCACGGCATTCAATCCTTTATAAGCCAGGGGCTCCCCGGCTGCCAGGATAAACGGAGGTACATCCTGAACCGCACGAAACCCGCCGCCTATGATAGAATGTTGCCCTATGCGCGTGAACTGATGAACCGGTACCAGCCCTCCGACAATCACCCAGTCTTCCAGCGTGACGTGTCCCCCCAGTTGAACGGCATTGGCTAAGATCACATGATCCCCGACATCGCAATCGTGGGCCACGTGGATATAGGCCATGAAAAATCCATTCTTTCCAACGCGTGTTTTACCCCGATCAAGCGTTCCTCTGTTCAGCGAGCAAAATTCCCGGATCGTCGTATTGTCTCCGATTTCCAGGGTGGTCTTCTCGCCCGAGAATTTTAGGTCCTGGGGCAGGGTCGAGACAACCGTCCCATGATGAATCTGGCAGTTCTTTCCGATGCGTGCACCATCGGCGATGAGCACGTGTGAGTGAATCCGGCTCCCCTCATCGATCTTCACGTCGGCTTCGACAATTGAAAAAGGGCCGACCGTCACGTCATCGGCCAGTTCGGCCTTGGGATGAACGATAGCTGTTTTATGAATGTCGGGCAAACGGCCTCCTCTAAAATAGTCGATCTATCGGTCGATGATGGCTGCCACGAACTCGGCCTCGCAGACCAGTTCACCGGCAACGAATGCTCGCCCCTGCATCTTGCAGGACGACGGTCGATACCTCAGGAGTTCTACCTCAATCTGGAGCTGGTCGCCTGGATAGACCGGCTTACGAAACTTCACGTTGTTAATTCCCATAAAATAGGCCAGCTTCTCCTCTGGATTTCCGATGGCATCCAGCAGAAGAATAGCCCCTGTCTGGGCCATGGATTCCACAATCAACACACCGGGCAGGATGGGATGACCCGGAAAATGTCCCGGGAAAAACGGCTCGTTAATCGTCACATTCTTAACACCGATAACGCGTTCCCTGGGAACCAAGTCCAGGATTTTATCCACAAGGAGAAACGGAAACCGGTGGGGAAGGATTTTCTCGATGGCCTGGATATCCAGAAAAACGCCCTTTTTCGTTGGCCTGGATTGGTACTTGCTGGTGAGCTGCTTTTTCTTGTATACATTCCGAATCTTCTTCACCAGAGCGACATGCGCGGCATGACCCGAGCGCGCTGCCATCACATGGGCTTTTAAGGGAAATCCCAGAAGAGCCAAGTCTCCGATCAGGTCCAAGGTCTTGTGTCGTACGGGTTCGTCGGGAAACCGCAATTCCCTCCCACCCAGGATACTGTCCTCGGTCGACAGCTCCCTCATGTCCAGCTTAAAACGAGTGGCCAGACTCTTGAGCTCCTCCTGGGTAAGCTGCCGGTCGACGATGACGATGCCGTTTTCCAAGCTGCCTCCCTGAATCAAGCCCTGATCGTGCAGCTCTTCCACTTCATGGAGAAAACAGAACGTCCGTGCTGATGAGAATTCATCGACGAACTCATCGGACATCGAGTACATCGAAGTGTACTGAGTGCCCAGTGCCGGATTTTGATAATCCACCATGAACGTGATGCGAAGTTCATCCGACGGGAAGACAACCATGTCGATGCCTTTTTCTACATCGGAGAATGTAATCGTCTCCTCAATCTCCAGGTAGTCTTTGGGTGAATCCTGTTCCTCGAATCCTGCCTTCTGGAGAATATCCACGAAGGCTCGGGCACTCCCGTCTCCTACGGGCGGCTCGTTGGAATCGACCTCGACGAGTATGTTGTCGATCTCCAGGCCATAAATGGCAGCCAGGACGTGTTCCACCTGTCGAATGTTCACCTTTCCGATGCCCAGGGTCGTATCTCGGAAGTTGTCTACTACGTGTTCGATATCCGCCGGAATCACAGGACTGTCATCGATATCCGTGCGGGCGAACCGGATGCCTGTATTCGTTTCTGCCGGTTTAAATGTAATGGTCGTCTTGTTCCCCGTGTGCAGACCTATTCCCGACAGGGAAACCGACTCTTTAATCGTTCTTTGATTCTTTAACATCATTTCCTCAAAGCTTCTTCCATCTCCTGGATCCGGTTTTTTAAGTCTTTGACTTCCTTTAGAAGCTGGGGTAGCCTCCTTAAGGCAGCCTGAATACGAAACTCCTCCGAGTGGGGCTTGGCCGGATAACCGAATACCATCTGGCCTGGCGGGACGGATTTATGGATTCCCGACTGCGCTCCAATCGTTGCGCCATCGCCCACGCTGAGATGGCCGGCGAATCCAACCTGACCTCCGATTTTTACATGGCTGCCGACGTGCGTACTGCCCGAAAGTCCTGCCTGTGCGGCAATGACCGTATCCTCCCCGATGCTGCAGTTATGGGCCACCTGTATAAGATTGTCCAGCTTGGCCCCTCTTTTGATTCTCGTTTCGCCCAGCGTCGCTCGGTCAATGGTCGTATTGGCTCCAATCTCCACATCGTCTTCGATGACCACGGTTCCCACTTGCGGTATCTTGTGGTATTTTCCGCCCTCCGGGGCAAAACCAAACCCATCGCTGCCCACTACCGTGCCATCATGAATCACCACCCGGTTTCCCAAAACCACCTTTTCCCGTATGCTCACGCGGGCGTGGATCACACAACCCGAACCGATGCGGACATCATCGCCCACAACCACACCGGGCATCAAAACGGTTCCGCTGCCCACCCGGCATCGTCTTCCGATGACCACGTACGGTCCAGCGGATACATCCTGACCGATTTCCGTTTCCTCTCCGATGACGGCCGTGGGATGAATGCCTTTGGCGATGAGGGGCTGGGGAGGATGGAATAGGACAACGGTCTTTAAAAAAGCGAAATACGGGTTCTCTGCCTGGATGAGGGGCGTGTCCCCGGCTTCGGTGACATCCCGGGGAACAATTACGGCCGAAGCCCTGGTCTCACTCAAAAATTTGGTGTACTTGGGATTGGCTAAAAACGTGATCTCGCCTTCTTGGGCTTCTTCAATCTTGGCCACACCTCTGATCTCCACTTTATCGTCTCCCACCACCCTTCCCCCGAACTCGGCGGCAATATCCGATAACTTTATAGGCATGGCTTAATCCCTTCTCGGCGTGGATGTATTGGTCGATGTTTCTTTCTGGAGTTCCTCCAAAACCAATTCAGTGATGTCGTACTTATCCTTGGCGTGGAGTATGTTGCCGGCAACCGTATCGAGTATATAATCGTAATCCTCCTCCTCGCCAATTCGATGAATGACTTGATTGATCTTGTCAATGACCGGTTGCATGATCTCTGCTCGACGCTTGAAAAACGTGCCCCCTTCTCCCCATTTCTCTTCCTGAAATTCCTGGATCTTCTTGGCAGCCGCCTGAAGCTCCTGCTGTTTCTCCTTCTTCTTTGCATCGCTCAGAAGGAGGCTCTGCTGATCCAGCTGCTCCTGAAGGGCACGAAACGAATCGTTCAACTTTCGCAGCTCCTGATCCCATTTCGTATTTTCTGCCTCCAGCTTCTTCTGTGCATCCAAAGCGGCAGGATAGGAAGAGAGTATTTTCTCGGAATCTACATACCCGATTTTCGTTTGGGCCGTAGACCCGCCGATACCCACCAAGAAAAAAACGGATAACAAAAGGCTGAAAGGACGGATACGCGCCTTGGACACATCATCCTCCCGTCGCATAATTACCATTTGTTTATATGAGAAAACCCACGATCGTACCGTTTCCCGGACATTGGGATAGAAACTCGCATGGTCATGCAAGCATGGACTCTCTTACCCCTCGGACAGATGTTTTACACCCTCAGCGACATACGCCCAGTCTATCGGCCGAAAATGGCATTTCGATTCGTGGCAGGGAGTCAACGACCACTTATTTTTTTCCCGTATTCAGTGAGGTCACGTCGACGCCCAGACTTGTCAACACTTTATCGGTCAGATCGTATTCTTTCTTTGCATCCAGGAGATTCATGGCGTCGAGAATAAAATCGTAGTTCTCTGCTTCTCTGATGTTCCGGATGGCTACGTTGATATCGTCGTATACCGGCTGTAAAATCTCTTCCCTGCGTTGGGCAAATTGTTGATCTTTTCTCTGGGTTTCTTCTTGAAGATTGACAACCATGTTCTGAATTTCCTGGGCTTTTTCGCGCTTCTTCTCCTCGCTCAACAGAAGGCTCTGCTGCTCCAGTGTCTGCTGGGCTGTGCGTATTTCATCCTCCTGTCTCTGGAGATCCTGAAGAATGACACCACGTTCCCCTTCCAGCTTTTTCTGTGCATCGAGGGCCTTGGGGTACGTCGCAAGAATTTTTTGTGTGTCGATGTACCCAAACTTCATCTGGGCCTGAGCATGCGAGGATGCTATCAAACCCATTCCGATGATTATGACAAGAAACAAAAAGATTCGCTTGCCAGTCACAATGTCCTCCCTTTGCTTTAACCGTCTATATATGCTATTTTTTCATCCGATACCGGATTTTTACCCTGTTTTAGAAACCCCTCCCAAAAACAAACTGGGGTTTCCACGCCCCGTATTTTCGGCCTGCATCATCGATGTTGTCGAATCCGTAGGCATAATCAAAACCGATAATACCCACCATCGGCATGAACAACCGGGCACCAACTCCCACAGAACGCCGAAGGTCAAAGGGGTCGGTGTTCTCCAGATTCCGCCAGGTATTACCGGCTTCGGCAAAAACAAGGCCGAACAGTGTTGGGTTGGAGATGATGGGAAACCGGAATTCGATCGTGCTCTGCAGCATCGTGCGCCCACCCTCGGAGTAATACCTGCCGCCAGCCAAAGGATCGTCATATCCTCTTAGAGGAATGGACCGTGAGAGTCCACTTCCGCCCATGAAAAACAATTCCAGATAAGGTATCCGCCCCGATGTACCCAGGATTCCCATGAATCCGGCTTGGGCCCGAGCCAGCAGAACAAGGCTGGGCGAAAGCGTGGGCAGAAAGAATTCGGCACTAAAGACGTGTTTATGATACCCGACATTTCCCCCCATAAATCCTCCAGCCACTTCGGTGGACAGGCTCACTCGGGAGCCTCGCGTGGGGAATTCAGGATGATCCAGGCTGTTTCGGGAAATAATCTGTGTGACGCCGCTGGACGTCAACGGCCAATCTTCGTTGACGATGTTGTTGGGATTCACTTCTATGTAATAATCACTAAAATCGCCCAATTCTGTCTCATCCAGACGGTAGATCCAATCCCCCCGGAAGTAATTATCAGGCCAGGCGAAGCGCTTGCCGAGACGGAGGGATATACCCCGCCGGCGCATGCTATAGCCGATATAGAACGGATCACGCTTGGTGTCGTATACACTGATGCCGATGAGTGTGGGTGTGTTCATGAACCAGGGTTCGGTGAATCCCAGATTGATGGACCGGTAGTACCTTCCAAAATTCCAGTTCAGCGATAGCTGTTGTCCGTTGCCGAACAGATTGTTCATACCCAGACCGATGCTTCCGATAAGGCGATCCAGTTCACTCCATCCCGCCGAGATGTTAGCCGTGTCTGTGGATTTCTCCTCGACTTTGAAGGAGAGGTCCATGTTCTCTTCGTCTACAGGAACCACATCGGGGATGACGTTGGAAAAGTAATTAAGTACCATCAGATCCCGATGGCTGCGCATCAGGAGTTCTTTGCTGAATACGTCTCCCGGTCGGATGCGCAACTCACGGCGAATGACACGATCTTTGGTCCGGGTGTTTCCGGCAATTCTAATTTTACGAATCTTGACCGGATCTCCTTCATCGATGACAAAATGGATGTCCAGCGTATCCTGTCCCCGGAGTGTTTCCTTGGGATTGATCTGTGAATATATATGGCCGTAATCGTAGTAAAGTCCGCCTATTTTTTCTTGGATCGACTTGTCGTATTTTTCCTGACTGAAAACATCCCCCTCGCTAAAATCCAGCTGAGATCTCAGCTGATCCTCGCCGAACAACTCGTATCCTTCAAAGGTAATGTCTCCGAAATAATAGCACCGCCCCTCGGACACCCAAATATCGATGAACATGTCCTTCTTTTCAGTGTCGTAGTATAAAGAATCCTTGACAACCTCTGCATCGCGATAACCGTTATTCGTGTAGAAGGTTATCACGTTCTTCTTGTCTTCCACGTACTTTTCGCTGTCGAAATCGGCACCGCGCCACCACCGGTCTTCTTTTGTCTTTTTTAGTTGTTTTCGTAGTTTTTTATCCTCAAAGGCCACATTACTAAAAAAGCGAATCCGTTTGATCTGTACTTTTTTACCTTCATCGATGACAAACTGGACAACGGCCCGGCCCTCTCTCTCGGACTCGAACACGTTCGATTCCACGGTAGCCAGTGTATAGCCCTTCTCGGCATACATCTTGAGCAGGCTTTTCTTCGATTCCGCAATTTGACTCGGACTGATGACCTGACCCCGAAAAAACCCGATATCCTTCTCGATGTCATCCGTCTTTATTTTCTTGTTGCCCTCTATCACCAGCCTTTCCATCTTGGGAAACTCTTCGACTTTAATCGTGATAAAGAGTCCGCTGGCTGTTCTCCGGTCCAAGAGAATCTGAATGTCGGAAAAAATCCTCAACGCCCATAGCTGTTTCACGGCTTTCTGGATATCTTCCCACGTCACCTCTTGTCCTTCTTTAAGCCCGGAACTCATCTTCACGATGACAGATTCAGAGGTCTGATTGCCCGTCACGGAAAGACCCAGAATCGTTCCCAGTTGTGTCTGCTGGCCGAGTGTAACTCCATACCATCCAACAGAAAGCAGAAGCCAGACAATGATAAGGCGCACAAACGATTTCATTAAACCCGAACCTCCTGAAATAATTTTATAAAGTACAAAATTTTTTACACTTTGTAAAGTGGAAAAATAGCCATCCTCCCGCGCTAAAAAGGAAAAACATGCCGTAACCAGATTCGTTTATCCTCACGCCTGTCTGACAGGAGTTGACTGTCGTACGTATATTCCATTTGCAAAAACAGGTCGGGACGAATCGTATATTCCAACGATAGCGCGTGCCGAAATCCCAATCCATGGGTATGGTAACGCCATTCGATGCCCTGCTGTATCTGGCCGGAATAGATGACAAAGAGACCGGGGGCCACATATTTACCCAGTGTCAGCTTTGTACTGCGGAGTAGTAATTTAGGATCAAAACTGACCTGATTCATCGTACGCAACTCGGCCAGGTTTCTACTGAACATCGACGATACTCGAACCAGATCCAATCCCAGATGCCGACGAATCCCCCTCTCCAGGGGTCGTATGAGAGGCCTGAATACAAGATTATCCACTTGAACGCCCAACGCATCGTAGGCCCTCTCACGAATGTTCTCTGCCGAATACCCCAGAGCAGCCATCAGGTCTGCTTCCGTCCTGCCCAAGTTGGGATTATCGGTATAGAAACGGAAATGCACTTTACCCCAGGGCCCTCCCTCTCTCTCGAATCCAGGAATCCCGTTGGATTCGGTCAGAGCCAGCCATACCGTTGACGGCATACCCAACGAATCGTGAAGCGTCGTGAATGCACGGCCCGAAATGATGGGATCCTTCGTCCCTCTGGGGTAATCAAAGGTGATCCTTTCGGGGCGGAATAAATGGTTCAACACTTCGATGGATCCCTCGGTGGAAACCAGATTGCCCCACACCTGAAGGTCATCCTCCTGGATGATCCCATCCATTCGGATTTCCCCGTAATTATTCCTCAGAAGGAGGTCAACATACACATTCCCCAGAGGACTCTCTATGTCACGAACGTAATGCACATCTTCCGAAGGAATAATCCGAAGGTTCCAGTTCACTTTTTGGAGGAACTTCAATACCTGCGATGTGCCTTCATCTTTTTCGACTGATAAAAACGGATACGTCAGGCGATGATCGGTGAGATGAAGATTCCCCTGAAAGAGGGGCGAGGAAGCAGGTCCGGCAAAAACGAATGCTTCTCCTGGCTCCAATCCTCCAAATCCAAGCCACCCAACTTCGCCCTTTTCCATGAATCCGGGAAGATATGCTCGAATCCCTTTTCCCGACGTTTTAAGCTGAAGGGCACCCAAATCGGCTCCTGCTCCGGTGATGACGATGGGCGTCATGCCGTTGAATTCTTCGTCCACGGGCGTATTGGTCATCACGAACGCCTCGCCGTTCACCTCTCCCGTCAAGCGAACAATCTTTATGAACCGTTCCTCTGGGATGAGCTCGATCTGGCCCTGAAGGTTTTCGACACCTTCGACGAATGCCCCCAGTTCCATACGGCCATTGTCCAGTCGCATGCGTCCACTCCCCAGCACCCATTCCCCAGGACCTCCAGCCCATCGGAGAAAAACGTCACCCGATCCTTGGGCACTCTTGAAGAAACCGCTTACTTCGGGCAGGAATCCTAGTAAGTTACCCTGGGCTTGGATCGTTACATCGGCAACCGATCTCTGCCATTGAGGGAAAGTGCCCCAGAATCGAACCTGAAGACCATCATCGCGCTCCAACAGCCCATTTTGTACAGAAAGTTTATCGCCTAAAAAATCCAATCGGTTTGAAAGTGTGTCTACCACCTCCATTCTTAACGTCTGAAAGGAAACCGGGCCCAACATGCCCTCGTCGACCTGGAGGCTCCCATAAAATACTGAGTTGTCCACGCCACCCTTAACGTGTAATTCGACGTTGCCCAATCCTTCGACACTTCGTTTACCAGTGGCAGCCAGAGCCACATCGCCGACATTTATCCCCTTGCCGCTAAAACTCCCCACAACCGAATCCCCTTCCACACCCTCGGCTCTTCCTGAAAACAATGACACCCCATCCTTACTCAGAGAAACCTCTGCAAATTGAATGCGTCCAGCGTCCCACCGGTATTCCACGTTTGCATCGATGATGCCCACGGAATGAAACCGTCCGTTCCTGAGCCTTACATCCACATCCAACTTGGGTATTTCCTTCGTCCCCGAGAGCGCAATTCCTCCCTGAACCTCACCGGAATAGGGCTTCATCCCCGGAAAAAGGGCGTGAAATTTCTCCAGGAAAAAGCCGGAAAAAACGATATTCCCCTGCACCCGCTCATCCAGACGAAACGGGTATGTCCCGCGCACGGAAATCATGTCACCGATTTCACATTGCCGTAAATCGATCCCTTCCCCCGATACGCCGACACGAGCAAAAAGCGGAAGGGCCTCTCGATCTGCACCGTAGTAATTTGCCCGGATTTCTATGTCTCCCTGCCCTTCCTCGTCCTTCACGGATTGCATGGTCCAATCAAAAACGCGCGGAGCTGCAGGCTGTCTCTTTTCAAATCCTTCGAACCGCAATGCCCACTTTTCGGCCGAACCGGATGATGTACCGGTGATATTGAATTTCTCAATCCAGGCATCGAATTGATCACCTACCCACGGCATAAGAAGGCTAGCCAGTCCTTCCCCCTGTACGTTCCAATGGCTTTCACCGTGAAAGGGCGAGAACAGATTACCGGACAGGGTAAATCCGTTGTTCGACTGGATATCCACACGAAGATCCCGATTGTCGTATATAAAATGCGGTGTGACGGTTAATACATCTCCGCTACCATCATCGCACGACAAGCTCCCCCGGGCTTCTCCTTGCAGATCCATCAATTCACCCCACAACCGGATACTCATCTCACCCCCACAAGCCCTTATCTTCCTGCGAGCCCATGGTGAAAATGTAGGCAACAGACTCCCTCCGACATCGATGGCCAAAGAAGCCGTATGAAGGGAGTCGTAAAAATCCATTTCACCTTCCATGGCCAACGTCAATCCCTGTTCCTGAACACCTTCCCCCTTCAATGTTAATAAACTATCCCGAAGCGCAATCGATGCGCCAAAATGATTAAAATCCACGCCATAGGCCCGGAGATTAGAGGATTCGAACCGTCCCCGCATCGACGGATTACTCAAAGCCCCGGTATAGTGAAAATTGAAACGCGCATCGCCCAACAAGGCCAGTCTGGCTTCGGGAATGAAACGTCGAAAAAATACCGGTATGTCGAACCGAGAACAACGAATGGAAAGGTCTAATCGTGGGCTGGCGAGGTTCAATATCTTACCGGAAATGGTGAGCCTGGACCCGTTAAAGCTGCCGACTCCCCCATCCAGCACCATATCGCTGCCCTGAAGAACGCCCCTGACAGTCACATCCTCAAAAACGAGGTTCGCTTCCTTGAAGGTAAATTCACCCTGTGTAATTTCTAAAAAACCCGATGATGGCTTTCTTTGATCGAATGCGACTTCGCCACGAATCTTACCGGATGTGACCTGGACGTAGTCGGGTAAAAGAAGCGGCAGTTCGGAGACAGGCTCCGACTCGCTGAACCGAATGCCCATCCTGACAGGCCTTCCGGTCAGGAGATTCAACTTCCCTTCGACCATCAGGTTGTTGCTTTTGTTTTCAAGTATCTTACCCGTCAGCCTTAGAAACGCCGAATCCACGGGAACGGCATCCAGCCAGCCGTTCATGGCATGGGCCAGACGCACCCGTCCCCGGGCCGTGTCCTGGATAAAAACAGCTGCGTTCACGACGGTGACACGCTTCACCGTCTCCAATTCCTCAACGAGCTGATTGGGATCGAGCCATGCCTCGTTGTTTTCAGACCCTTCCCCTATTCGTGAGATTTGCGTATTGATCACCAGCGATGGGCGGATCAGCACCACCTCATGGGCCAACTTATGCGGCTTAAACCGATACTTGATGAGGTTCCAGAAGCGATAACCCAGTCGTACATCTTCAATTTCCATGGAAAACGAGCGATCTTTCGGAGCCAGTTTTACACCTTTCAGATGCAGGCTGTGAAGGCCAAGCTCCACCTTCTCGATGTCCGATTCCTGTGCCAGGAAAGGCCGGACCCTCTCCAGTAGTATCTGTTTTATTCTATCATTTACCCTGGTCACACGTAACGTGACAAACCATGCGGACGCGATGGTCGCGATGGTCACAGCCAGGACCAGGATCCACTTTCTTCTTCGCATCGCTCCGTGCTCAAAAGAAAAAAAGAGGGGACTCCCGAACCCCTCAGTCAGAATCACTGCGCTCTATTTAGACGATATTTATTTCTACATTGTTCCTGAGATATTCAAATCCGTACGCACCTGAGGATCGGTGTCTTCTATGAGTTGTTCGCTGACCTTTCCAAACCGCCTTTCTCGTTTTTGATAATCTTCGATGGCCTGGTACAGATGGTGTCGCCGAAAATCCGGCCAGAGAACGTCTGTAATGTAGATTTCTGTGTATGCCAGTTGCCATAGAAGAAAGTTGGAAATCCGCAGTTCACCGCTGGTTCGAATCAAGAGATCGGGGTCTGGAAGCTCTGCTGTATAGAGATACGTGCCGAAGATTTCTGTGTCTATTTCCTCAGGTTTCAATTCCTTAGCCTGGATTCTTTCAGCCACCTGACGCACAGCTGCAATGATCTCCTCCCTGCCCCCGTAATTCAAGGCAAGATTCAGGATAAGCCCTGTATTGTCTTTGGTCGTATCGATGCCGTCCAAAATACCTTTCCGAGCATCGGATGGTAGATGGTCGATGTCTCCCACGGCCATTAAACGCACGTTGTTTCGAACAAGATCGTCGATTTCTTTCTGCAGTGTCCGGAGCAGAAGTTTCATCAAGGCCGAGACCTCCTCCCTGGGCCGCCGCCAGTTCTCCGTAGAGAACGTATAGAGTGTTAACACGTCCACGCCCAACTCTCCACACCCCTCTACCACATCCCTGACTGCCTTCACACCTTCCCGGTGGCCCGCTATCCGCGGAAGCCCCCTCTGCTTAGCCCACCTGCCGTTCCCATCCATGATGATAGCCACGTGCCTGGGCAGCTTACCGTGTTTCTTCAACCGTTCTCTTATGTTCCGATCTTCAATCACCGTCTCATTCGCATTTTATGGATCACTTCGTCTCATCACTACGTTCGCACCTCCCCATCTGAATCATTGAGAGGAGGAAAGATAAATCTCCGATCATAAAATCATCTCAGCTCTGACGCTTCGATGGTTCCTTCGCTTTCAAGGGAGTTGTTTATTCGCTTGGTCTTGCCTTACGAAAATGGAAACCTACTCCTCCCTCATTGTTTAAAAAATTACAATCAATTCCAGAAAAAGTCAAGTCTTTATTTTGTGTTGACTTTCGGCCAAAAAGTAATTACTTTTTAACCCTGATGTTTTTAACGAGTCTTTATCTGGAGCTGCGAGATGCCTAAAACCCCGAGTTCCGACCTGGAAACCATCGAAGCGTTAAAGGAAGCGCATAAAAAAATCGTGCGCGAAATCGAAAAGGTCATCGTCGGACAGAGACAGATCATCGACGATCTTTTGATTTCCCTCTTCTCCCAGGGACACTGCCTGCTTATCGGCGTGCCCGGTCTGGCAAAAACACTCCTCATCTCCACCCTTTCCCGGGTTCTCAACTTGAGATTTTGCCGCATTCAGTTCACTCCTGACCTGATGCCTTCGGACATCACCGGAACCGAAGTTCTGGAGGAAGACCACACCACGGGAAAAAAGATATTCCGATTCGTACAAGGCCCGGTCTTTGCGAACATTGTCCTTGCCGATGAGATTAACCGAACGCCGCCCAAAACTCAGGCCGCATTGCTCCAAGCCATGCAGGAGCACGAAGTCAGTGCCGCCGGCGAAACCTACAAGCTGGATGAGCCCTTCTTCGTGCTGGCCACGCAGAATCCCATCGAACAGGAAGGAACATACCCTCTTCCCGAAGCCCAGTTGGATCGATTCATGTTCAACCTGTGGATCGACTATCCCTCCAAAGAGGAAGAGAAAGAAATCGTACATACCACGACGGGTGGGTTGGAACCCGATCCCCAGCCCATCATGGACGCAAAAACAATCATCCGGCTCCAGAAGCTCGTCCGCCGGGTGCCTGTTGCCGATCTGGTCGTGAACGCCGCTGTCGATCTGGTTCGAAAAACCCGACCCAGCAGCGATACATCTCCCCAATTCGTCAAGGATTGGATAAGCTGGGGGGCAGGCCCCCGGGCATCTCAGTATCTAATCCTGGGCGCGAAAAGCCGCTGCATTCTCGACGGCCGAACTACACCCGATATCGGCGACGCACGTTCCGTGGCCCGGCTCGTACTCCGTCACCGCATCGTTACCAACTTCAACGCCGAAGCAGACGGTGTGAGCGCCGTGGATATCATCGACCGCCTTCTGGAAGAAACATGTTGAGACGTCTTCAAAGAATCTCTCTACTCCTTCTCATCCTGGCTGTCCCCGTATCCTCCCTTTCCCCTGCACTCAAGACGCGTAATGAATCCCGACTGAACGCTGTCTTGCACGACTTCGATGCCTTCGTCGAAATCACCCTGGATGCCTGGAATCTTCCGGGTATGGCCATCGCCGTTGTAGAGAACGACAGCATCGTCTTTTTAAAAGGATACGGCGTTCGGAGAGTTGGAAAGCCAGATCCCATCGACACCCACACCGTGTTCCGTATCGCCTCTGTATCCAAGACCTTCGCTTCGACCCTTACCGGACTTCTGGTTGAAGAAGGGGTACTCAACTGGACCGATAGGGTATACGAGTATCTGCCAAATTTTAGCCTGAAAGATTCCGTTAATACATACCGCCTGACCATACGCCATATCCTGAGCCACACATCCGGCCTGATACCCCATACTTACGATAACCTAATCGAAGCCAATCAACCGTATCGAAAAATAGTCCGAGCACTCAAGGACGTTCCTTTGATGGGCCAGCCGGGAAAACGCTACGGATACCAGAATGTCGTATTCAGTTTGATCGGGGATGTCATCGAATCGGCCACGGGCACGTCGTACGAAACATTGGTGCGCGATAAATTATTTGAACCCCTGGAGATGACCGACGCCTCCCTGGGATGGAACGCCTACCTGGCCAAGACAAATCGGGCAAGTCCTCATATCGTGCAGCATTATACCTGGAAGGCCATGGACGACAAGAAGGCATATTATTCTGTACTGCCATCAGCGGGTGTAAATGCCAGCATTTCCGACATGGCTCAGTGGCTTCGCGCTCAGATGGGTGCAAAGCCCGATATCGTATCCACTGCCATTCTCCAGGGCATCCATACCCCAAGGGTGCGGACACCCGGAGAACTGCCCAGGTATCATTGGAACGGGCGCGTGCGGAATGCCTATTACGGCATAGGATGGCGTATTTTCGACTATGCCGGGTATACGATGATCACCCATAGCGGAGGCATCGAGGGATACCTGACGCAGCTGGCCTTCATCCCAGACCTGAAAATTGGCCTGGTCGTATTGATGAATTCCAGGAAAATCGATTTTTTG
>Ga0180438_10001818_pt1 | contig 36745 bp, 32 predicted proteins | sample SS_ome_12_FD_132455 | JGI IMG/M metagenome (GOLD analysis project Ga0180438, IMG submission 132455) | Hypersaline lake sediment archaeal communities from the Salton Sea, California, USA - SS_3_D_2 metaG | ecosystem: Environmental > Aquatic > Non-marine Saline and Alkaline > Hypersaline >... | reverse complement strand
TATAATTCATTCGATGTACCTCCTTTTGTGTATTTTTTGTTCCAAGGGTAATCTATCACAATATAGACACCCTTTGGAGGTACATCACATCTTCATGTTACCTCATATAAAGAAAAACATTTTTCCTTAAGAGATTGCCACGCTTCGCTCGCAATGATATGTTTGCCTTATTGTCATTACAAAAAAAGTTGCCTAATTAGTGAACATAAGCAACAGGCCCCTTTTTTCAGTTGAAATTTATTGGTTCAGGAGGGCGGAAAGGGAAGAAAAGAATCCAGTAATGAGCAGAATACCGACAGCGATAAGCATTATCCCGCCTATGATCGAAATGACCTTGAAATATTTCCTTATGGTTTTAAAGTACTCGAAGAATTTGTGAAGGATAATGGCTGAAAGGAAAAAGGGAATTCCCATACCGGCTGAGTAGAAGATGAGCAGGATTATCCCCTTTCCGATATCCTGTGTGGTGGCAGCCATGGTCAGGATGGCTCCCAGTATCGGGCCCACACAAGGAGTCCATCCCACAGCAAATGCCATCCCGACAAGGCATGTTCCTATAACGCCGAGGGGTTTGCTTTTAAGGTGGATTTTCTTTTCCCTGTCGAGAAATTTCAACCTGAATAAGCCTGTGAAATGAATGCCCAGGATGATAACGAGTATTCCTCCACCGATCTCGAACCAACGGATGTTCTGGGCCAGGAATGTGCCGAGGAATGTGGCTGAAGCGCCCAGGAGAATAAAAACAATGGAGAAGCCGAGGATGAACATCAGGGAATTGATGATAACGTTTTTCCGGACATACCTTAAGTTTTTCTCGGCTGAAAGCTCCTCGATGGATATGCCGGTGATAAACGCCATGTAGGAGGGGATCAGAGGAAGCACGCACGGCGAGAGGAAGGAAATGAGTCCAGCAGTGAACGCCACTAAAATGGAGACGTTTTCAGTTCCAGGCATCTGCTATTTTTCTTCGGCGAGCGCAGTAAACCAGGTTTCTACGAATTTTTTATTCACTTGGCCGATTTGTCGATGCCGGATTTTTCCGTTCTTGTCGATGATAATGGTGACTGGAACCGCTCGAAAAGGGCCGTAATCTCTGTTGATTTTCGCTGTCGTCATGGCCACAGGGTAGTTGATTTTGTATTTTTCTGTGAACTGGAGGACTCTGCTCGGGCTGATTTCATCTACGGATATTCCAATAATTTCCAATCCTTTATCTTTGTACTGCTCGTACATTTCGATGAAATCAGGGATTTCTCTCTTGCATGGTCCACACCACGTGGCCCAGATATTCAAGAAGACCACTTTGCCGTTCATATCCGAGAGGGAGATCTTGCTCCCTTTGAGGTCTTCGAGAGTGAATTCCGGGGCGTCAGGATGGTTTTGACTGGACATTCCCGGCATTTCCGCTTTAGCGTTGACAATAAAAAAGAGAACCATCGGGATTAATACCCATGTGTATTTTTTCATCTGAATCTCCTCTGAAAGCTGAACTGATTAAACATTCTCGATTGACCTGAAATAGAGTCAATTGAAGAATTATTATTAAGATAGTAATTATAGGTTCTTCGGGAACTCTTTGCAATCATAATATAAAAATGGTCTCTGTGTCGGTTGTTTCGCTTTTAAAGTATTGAGAAATCGAAAAAAGGGCAATCCGCCGACTAACTGCCGTTCACATTTGCGAGCAGCCTCTCCCACTTCTTATCCACTTCCTCCTGGATGAAAGCCACTTCCTCCTTTGTCAGATGGCGGAATCGACCCTGGATTCTCAAGTAATCGTCAATGGGTTTTTTTTCTTTAGGTTTGATGTTCAGTATGTATTTCTCACCCCATTCGATCTCGAAAAGAGGGAAATTGGCGTTCTGGACGACCATGCGGGAGAGCTTGATCGTGTCTTCAGGTCTGCTCTTCCAGCCCGAAGGGCAGGGAGCATAGATATGAATGAATCGTGTTCCTTTGATGTCTTTAGCTTTTTTGACTTTCTTGAAGAGGTCTTCTGGATATCCCACACTGGCCGTGGCTATGTAAGGAATGCGGTGAGCCGCCATTATGGCTTCCATGTCTTTTTTGGGCCTGTTCTTGAAGTGCTTGACAGGTGTGGTGGTTGTCCAGGCTCCGTAGGGCGTGGCTGAGCTTCTCTGGGTTCCGGTGTTCATGTATGCTTCGTTATCGTAGCAGACATAGATGATGTCGTCGTTACGCTCGGCAACTCCTGAGAGAGCCTGAATGCCGATGTCGAATGTGCCGCCATCCCCGGCCCACGCTACCACGGTTGTCTCTGTATCTCCAACCATTTCCAGCCCCGCTTTGACACCCGAGGCGGATACGGCCGCTGTTTCAAAAGCGCAGTGATAGATAGGCACATCGAGAGAAGAATAAGGGAATGGCCCGTCTATGACTGACCAGCAGCAGGCGGGAATGCAAAGCACGACTTTTTTTCCTAGTGCTTTAAGAACATACCTCATGGCTAAGGTCGCTCCGCATCCCTGGCAGGCCATGTGGCCGGAGTTCATCAGCTCTTCTTCAGGGAGCGAAAGCCGCATCTTTTTTTCTTTGCTCATTTTTTCACTCCTATCCAGACAATATTCTCTTCGGGCTTTTCCTTCTCCTGAGCATATTGGGCGATTTCTCGAAAGGTCGACGGAGTGATATCCCTTCCTCCCAGTCCTGTAATGAAGCCGAAGATGGGGATGCCATTAGTTTGTCCGAATACCGCGGATTTGACTTCCTGGAAAAACATCCCATGATGACCGTAAGAAATGTTTCGATCCACCACAGCTACTTTTTTGGCTCTTTTGACAATATTCCGCACAATCTCGAAGGGGAAGGGCCGAAAAACCTTGATTCTCAGGTTCCCGACTTTGATCCCTTCCTTGCGGAGCTCATCCACGGCTACTTTCGCTGTGGATCCCATAGTCCCGGAAGTGATAAAGATCAAATCGGCATCCTCACAGAGGTGTTCCTCCACAATCCCCAGATATCGGCCGAATATTTTTTCGTATTCTCTCCCTGTCTTTTCGATCAACGCCTCCACTTTTTCCATGTCTTTTTGGAGTTTATACCTCAATTCAAAATAGTGCTCGGGTGATGTGAGGCCGCCGAACGCATGAGGATCGTCAGGAGTCAGGGTGATCTCCGGTTTGAACGGGGGGAGAAATTCGTCCACTTTTTCCTGTTCAGGGATATCTACGACTTCATAAGTGTGAGACAAAGTGAAAGCATCAAGGATCACCATGCTGGGGATGAGAAGCTTTTCTGAGACTTTGAACGCCTGGATCACGGTGTCGAGGACTTCCTGGTTGTTTGCGCAGTAAAACTGAATCCAGCCGGTGTCCCTCTGGGAAAGGCTGTCGTTCTGGTCTGACCAGATACTCCAGCCAGGAGCCATGGCCCGGTTGATGTTTCCCATGACAACAGGAAGCCTCCCTCCCGATGCCCAGTGAAGCAGCTCATGCATGAGAGTCAAGCCCTGGGAAGAAGTGGCTGTGAAGGTTCGGGCTCCTGTCAGTGATGCGCCGAGGCAGGCGGCCATGGCCGAATGTTCGGATTCTACCTTTATGAACGTTGCATCCAGAGTCTTGTCCGCACACATCTCAGAAAGGAGCTCAACAACCTGGGTTTGAGGAGTTATCGGGTAGGCAGCGATTACCTGGGACCGTCCGAGCATGGCCCCGTAAGAAAGAGCGTGGTTTCCCATGATGACTTTTCTCATTTTTCTTCCTCCACCATAGCGATGCATTTTGAAGGACATTCTTCCGCACAAAGGCCGCAGCCCTTGCAGTAGTCATAGTCGATCACAGGCCATTCATCCTCGATGATGATGGCCACATCAGGGCAGAATTTCCAGCAAATTCCGCACTGAATGCAGTTTTCAAGGTCAATAACAGGTTTGATGTTTCGCCAGGCCCCTGTTTTGTTGAAAAGCATGGAACCCACGGACATTGGCATCAGAGGAAATTCCTTTTCGGATTTAAAATCAATTTTTTGAACCTGTTTCTTTTTTTTCATCGCTATCCTCGTCTATATTATACCATATCTATAGGAATAGAGTAATTAATAAAGATGATGTAAGCATGAGATGTTGAGTCCGATCTTTGAGAACTTTCATTTTAGACTGAGTGAAACTGTTGAGCTGAATGAAATGTTGTCTTCACTCATCATTCTATTCGGCACAGAGTAGAGCGGCAGGCAGAATGATTGAGGGGAATATCTTTTTGTCTTTACTCATGCCTTATCAAATGCTTCTTTTGCGGCGGCGGCATTCTCCTCTGGCTTTATGGGGACGCCTTCCCGAACAGCTTCAAGAAGAGATTCAATTCTGGCAAGCTTCAGGATTTTAACCACTGCTCCCACGATGGACGTGTTGACAATCGGAGCAGTTAGTGTTCCGAGTTTATGCTTGACTGCAATTCCCGTGGCATTAACGGTCACAATTTTATATTTATTCGGGAATTTGAGTTCTTCGGGCTTTTTATCGGTGTTGATAATGATCATTCCTCCTTCTTTTAGGCCTTCTGTGACATCGATGGCATCAATAAGAGTGGGATCGACAACAACCACATGGTCGGGTTCGTAGATTCGACTTTTATCATAAATGGGATTACTATCGATACGGATGAAGGCAAAAACCGGAGCGCCTCTTCTTTCAACTCCGAATTCAGGGTAAGCTTGAACATAATTTCCTTCTTTGGAGATGGTGTCAGCCAGGATCTTAGAAGCGACCACAGTCCCCTGGCCACCTCTTCCGTGAAACCGGATTTCTATCATTTCACCCTCTTTCTTAATTCAGAGATAATGGAGTGTCTTTTTTCTCTGCTTACAGTTCAAAGCTGAGCACTCTGTGGGAATGGCACTGGATGTTAACAGCGGCTGGCATGGAAGCGATGTGACAGGGAAAGGCTTCGATATGAACCGCAAGAGCCGTGATTCTTCCACCCATTCCCTGGGGACCGATTCCCAGATTGTTTATCCTCTCCAGCAGTCTTTTTTCCATGTCAGAGTAGAATGGATCAGGATTGTGGGAGCCCAAAGGCCTCCGCAGGAGCGCTTTCTTTGCAAGAAGCGCGGAATATTCGAAGTTTCCACCGACACCCACTCCGACCACGATCGGAGGACAGGGATTGGAGCCACCCTTGTCTGCAGTCTCAACAACAAAATCTTCAATCCCTTGCTGGCCGGCGGCCGGAGCGAACATCCGAACTGCACTCATGTTTTCAGCTCCTCCTCCTTTGGCGATGAATGTCACTTTGAACACATCGCCAGGCACGAGCTCCCAGTGAATATAGGCGGGAGTGTTATCGCCGGTGTTTTTTCTTCGTATGGGATCTTCCACAACAGATTTCCTGAGATACCCTTCTTCATAACCCTCTCTTGCACCTGCGGTGATCGCGTCTCTCAAACTCTCCAATCCATCATCTTTTTGCAGCTCGACGTCCTCTCCGATTTCCACAAAAAAAACAGCCAGCCCGGTATCCTGACAGAGGCCGAGCTTCTCTTCTTTAGCAATCTTCGCGTTTTCAAGGATTTGTTTGATGACTTCTTTTCCTGCCGGAGATTCCTCTTTTTTCTCCATCTCTTTGACGACTTTAATGACGTCGTCCTGAAGCTCAAAGTTTGCTTTTTGAACTAGATCTTTTATGGTATCTCTGACTTTGGCGAAACTTATGACTTTCATAAGATACCTCCGGGTAAGAATAAATTTAAAGGTATGATTTAGGATTTAGTTTAGGCTGTGGAAAAAAACCTGTCAAGAAATATTTGGAATCGCGTCTCAATTTTTATATTTTAAGGTCAGGCCTTACCAGGATTTGGGCCTTTCACCACCTCTTTAATTTTTCAAGTTGATGGCCATCAATTTCATTTCAGTCATTTCTTCAATGGCATATTTTAGTCCTTCCCGGCCGAAGCCAGACTCTTTCATTCCGCCATAGGGCATGTGGTCGATGCGGAAAGTCGGGATGTCATTGACGATCACTCCACCAACGTCGAGTTCCTCATAAGCCCGGAAAGCCTTGTTCAAATTTCCTGTGAAAATCCCGGCCTGGAGTCCGTAGATTGAATAGTTGACTCCTTTTAATGCCTCTTCAAAGTCCGCATAACGGTAGATCACGACCACAGGTGCGAAAGCTTCAAGCCAGGAGATACGGAGTTCGGGTTTGACGTTTTCCAGGATTGTTGGCTCGAACATGGACCCTTCTCTTTTTCCTCCAGCGATGATGCGTGCGCCGCTATCGACGGCTTCAGCCAGCCATTCCTCAGTCTGTTCTGCGGCACCAAGGTTGATCATCGGCCCGATATCGGTGTCTTCTTCCAGGGGGTCTCCCATTTTAAGCTTTTTGGTGGCGTCAGCGAAATCGGCCATAAACCGGTCGTAGATTTGTTCATGGAGAAAAATCCTCTGGATGGATATGCAGATTTGTCCTGAGTAAGAAAAGGCCCCCAAAACTATCCTGGGAAGGGCAAAATCCAGATTGGCATCGGGCTCGACGATAACCGCTGCGTTTCCCCCGAGTTCAAGGGTGACTTTCTTTTTGTGAGCCTTTTTTTTGAGTTCCCAGCCGATTTCCGGGCTTCCCGTGAAGGTGAGCATTTTAACTCTCTCATCATTGAGCAGTACCTCCGCCGCTTCATACCCAGAGGGGACGACGTTTATGCCTCCGGCAGGATAGTCCGTTTCCTGGATGATCTTACCGAGGAGCATGGAAGTGATGGACACTTGAGATGCAGGCCTGAGGACGACCGAATTCCCGGCCGCAAAGGCAGGAGCCACTTTATGAGCGACAAGGTTGAGTGGGAAATTGAAAGGGCTGATGGCGCCGATCACGCCTAGAGGAAAATGCCTGACCAAACCCCATCTTTCCTCTGTTTGGACGCTCAAATCGAGCGGGATGATCTCCCCTCCTATTCTTTTTGCCTCCTCAGAGGCTATGTTGAAAGTATTGACGGCTCTTTCCACCTCGATTCGGGAGGATTTGATCGTTTTTCCGGAAGAGAGGGCTATGGATCGGGCGAGCTCTTCTTTTTCCCTGTTGATTTCCGAGGAGATTTTCTCCAGCGCTTGGGAGCGGCCAAAGCTCGAAATCTTTTTAGTCTTGGCAAATGCTTCATGGGCGGCTGTCACAGCGTTTTCCATTTGAGAAGTGCGGGCAAAGTGAATTTTGGCCACAGGTTCCTGGTTGAAAGGGGATAGAATTTCTCTTGTTTCTTCCGAACCTTCCCATTTTCCATTTATCAATAATTTATATTCTTTCATTTTCCCTCCCTCTTTTTTATTCATAATAATTAGAGACACTCTCTAATTTTATATCATATAAGTCATGCGCTGAGATTAAATTATTCATGTCATTGCGAGTGAAGCATCGCAATCTCATTTGATAATTTTTTTTCAGTGAATACACTGAGAATGCAATCTCACAGAAATGAATTTTTCAATATTTTCTTATGAGATTGCCACGCTTCACTCGCAATGACTTAGGAACATTAATCCTTTCTCATAGAATCAGCAATGTATAATTTCTTGAGCAGGAGTGCATCCTTTTCCAGGTTGGGACTTTCGCAGATGACCCGGCCTTCGACTCCATAATCTTTCAGCGCATGAATCCATTCCTCGTAGCGGAAATCGGATTCATTCAATATGAGATGCTTTATTTCTCCTTTATCGCTGTACGCGATTCCGGAGATGTGAATATGCATGTTCTTAATGGCTCCGTTGCCCAGTTTTTTTTCGATTTTCTTGAGTATTCGGTGGAAATCGTTGTAGTTGTTCGCTTTTCCAGTGCGGGAATGGATATGGGAGAAATCGATGCAGGGGAGCATTCCGTCCAAGTCTCGACAGAGGAACAAGATTTCCTCGAGCGACCCGAATTGTGATTTCTTCCCCATGGTTTCTGGCCTGAGCACGACAGGATTCCTTTCAGATTTCAAGATGGAAAGAACGTCTTCCAGTCCTTTTTTTACAGTCGAGTAGGTCTGCTCCGGGCTTGACTTTCCGTAATATCCGCAGTGAAACACCACACTTTTCGCTCCGCACTTCTTTGCCATTCGGGCCGAACTCAGGAGCCTTTCCTGGCTGGACAGCCTTTTCCCTTCCTCGTTGGAATTCAGGTTGATAAAGTAAGGCGCATGGACACTGAGAGTAATGCGGAGTTCTTTAGCTCTCTCTTTTATCTTCTGGCAAAGGTCACTCCCCATTTTTACGCCCCAGACGAATTCGATCTCGAGACAGTCAAGACCTAAACGCGATATTTCCTGAACAGCGGCTAAGGTGGAGTGAGGAGAGGTGGATTGAGGGACGCCGGCTGTGCCGAAAAGAAGCCTTTTAGAAGCAGGGATCATCGGCCTTTCCGTCTCCCGAGTTGAGAAATTCGCTAACAATCTGCATGGCACAGAAATCACCGCACATGGAACAGGCCTTAGATTTTGACTTCCTTTCCTTCCGGATGTCTTTAAATTTATGGGGGTCAAGAGCGAGTTCCTGTTGTTTTTCCCAATCGAGTTTTTTTCGAGCTTCGGATATTTTCAAATCTCTGTTCAACGCGCCTTTGACACCCTTCACGATATCTGCAGCATGGGCGGCAATCTTTGAAGCAATCAGGCCCTCTTTCACATCTTCAACTGAGGGAAGTCCGAGGTGCTCGGCGGGAGTGACATAACAGAGGAAATCCGCTCCGGCTGCCGCCGCGATTGCGCCTCCGATAGCCGAGACAATGTGGTCATAGCCCGGCGCTATATCTGTCACCAGAGGTCCCAATACATAAAATGGAGCCTCATGACAGACTCGCTTCTGGAGCTTTATGTTCATTTCGACTTGATCAAGAGGTATGTGACCTGGGCCTTCGACCATAACCTGGACGTTCTGCTCCCAGGCTCTCTTTACGAGTTCTCCCAGGGTTAATAGCTCTTCGATCTGGGGACGGTCTGTGGCATCCAGGATAGAGCCAGGCCTGAGTCCGTCTCCCAAGCTTAAAGTAATGTCATGTTTGTGGGCGATTTCAAGCAGCCGGTCGAAATCCGCATACAGAGGATTCTCTTTCTGGCGGTGAAGCATCCAGGCTAGATGAAAAGCTCCTCCCCGAGAGACGATATCGGCGACTCGCCCCTGGTTTTTCAGCCTGTCTATGGCTTTGGATGTCAGGCCAGCATGAACCGTCATGAAATCCACGCCCTCTTTCGCTTGAGCCTCGATGACGGAGAAAAGGTCATCTTCTTTCATTTCGACGATGGAATTTCTCTGCTCTATGGCTGCGATAGCAGCCTGGTAGACGGGAACTGTCCCCAGAGGGATCCGGGCTTTCTCGAGAATCATTTTTCTGATTTGTGTGATATCGCCGCCAGTGCTCAAGTCCATTAAAGTGTCAGTCTCATATTTCAAGGAGATCTCAACTTTCTTCAGCTCGTTCTCTTCCTGGGGGAAGTCCACAGATGTTCCGATGTTGACATTCACTTTTGTCCTGAGCTTTTGGCCGATTCCCACAGGATGAATGGGAGAGTGATGGGGATTATGAGGGATAACAATCTTTCCCTGTGTGATTGAATCAAGTAAATCTTCCGGGGAAAATCCTTCGTCTTCAGCAACGCTTTTTAAGGAAGGTGTGATATTGCCCTTTTTGGCTTCTTCTATTTGAGTCATTGTTTATCCGGATTAAATTTAGATGAGGATTTCTTAACTGGTTTTCTCTAACACATAAGTATAGGTTAGCTCTGGTTGCCTGTCAACAGGAATGCAGATTATGTATGAAGTCAAAGACAAACAGGTTTTTTCTTGAGGTGGCAATTTCTCATTCATTCTGATAGCATGTGTACAGAAGGAATGTTCTAATGAGTGTTGCCAGAAAACTTGCCTCTGCTGCGCTCGCTTTGTGTCTGTCGATCCTTGCCTCCGGAATTCAGAAATACTCTCCCCAGGAGGTCGCTAAAGTTCTAAAAGCAATAGATAGGGTAGAAAGAGAAACAGCCACTCCGACAAAGCGTCCTCTGAAAAAAATTTCAATCACTGAAAGCGAGCTCAATTCGTATATTGCTTATCTGGTCGAAATAAAGAATGAAAAATTCTTGAAAGAACTCAGGATTAAGCTTTTTAGAAAGAACAAGGTCGAAGGGATAGTTTTAATAGATTTAAGAGCGGAGAGAGTCCCCGAGTTTCTTCGTCCCCAGATGACTTTATACTTTGGGGGCAAGATTGAAGCGAATGGAGGCCAAGTCAGGTTCATCTTGAGAGATCTTTTTCTTGAGGAGCAGCGTATTGATCCCAAAGTGCTGGATTTAATCATCGCCTTTGCGGCCAAAATCGGGAATTATGAGGCCTGGAGTATAAACGACTGGTGGGAGCTTCCTCATGGGATAAAAAGTGTCGAGACGGAGAGTCATAAGGCCGTTTTCTTCTATTAGGATAAAAAAACAGAAATAGAGGTTTAGAGTTTAGAGAGAAAGAGAAGTCCTTACACCTAAAAGCCAGATCCAGGTATGAACGAGTCCTCCCTGGAAAGAATTTTTAAAAGGTCAAACACTCTATGATTCGGATAATCGGTGGAATTTATAAGGGAAAGAGGCTAAAAAAAGTGCCAAGCTCCCGTGTGCGTCCCATGCCCCATAAACTCAGGGAAACAATGTTCAATATTATTCAAGATGATATAAAAAGCAGTGTATTCCTGGATGGATTCGCAGGCACGGGTTCTGTCGGTATTGAGGCTTTGAGCCGGGGAGCGGAAAGAGTGGTTTTTATCGATGACTATAATCCTTCCGTAAAGGTTATAAAATCCAACCTGGCCAAGTGCGAGGCTGAGGAGAAAGCCCGCGTTATCCGGGGAGAATTCAACCGAGCTGTTATTCATCTGGCAAAGGAGAGTGTGAAATTCGATCTTGTCTTTCTCGATCCTCCTTACAGGCTGCTGGATGAAAGAAATCCACTTAAAGTCATAAAAAAGAGGGAAATTCTTAAGCCAGAGGGATTGATCATCCTGCGCCATCATTTTAAGACTCGGTTTGATGCGAAATATTATCAGCTCCGAAGACAGACAACCATCGGCGATGATACGCTCTCTTTTTATGAATAAGGAGTTGAATGGAATCATAAGATGAAGAAAACGAGTCAGAAAAACTTTCCAAATCTACGCCTGGAATCCTCCCTCCAGGAAGATGAAATATTCTCGAGTGCGGTGGGGAAAAGGGGAACGTCCCTGTTTTTAGGCCGCTACACCTTGAGTCAGGTCGCTGCGGCTTTGAAAAAAAGAAACTTTTTCAAAGATGCCAAAAAAAGAAAATTATGGCCACTAGAATTTGACCTGGACTCATCCGAATATCCCTTGCAGAGGTTTCAGATCTTCCATGAGAAAAAGAAATCTGAAAACATGATAGTCGATTTGAAGATTAAGGAAGGAGTGTTTCGTTTAAAAAAGGAGTTGACTTTGGATTTTCCGATTTCTGAGTGCAACTTTCTCTACCTGGAGTGGCTGACTCTTCAAAATCCTCTCTTGAACTTTTCAGGAGAGAAATCGCCTCTCCCTGGGCAGAAACATCCAGGGCTTGGCTTGGGAAAAAAAGTCGTGGATATTTTTATTCACCTTGCTCGGATTACAAATAAAGACGGACTCATTGCTTTTCCGGCCTATTTTCATAATGCCCTGTTGTTTTCCCGCTACTTATATTTCATCAATCCTGAAAAGACAGGTGAAGTCCAGGCAATCAGAGAGACTTTCCCTGATGTGACGTTCAAACAGCTGGCCTGGATCGTCCATCTCGACTGCATGAGGGACAGTGAAGGTAATAAGTATGAATGGAAAGCCGAGGAGGAGGTATATCCTTTGAATAAAAATTTGAAGAGATATTTTGAGTCAAAGGAATATCGAAGAATTGTTGAGGAATCAAAGGAACATTTAAGTTATCAAATTGATTGGGAATGCTTCAGCAAAAAGAATAAAGGAATCAAGTAAAAGGATCCGGGCCTGGGGTTAGTTTTTTTGAGATCAGGCCTTGTTGAGGTCGATGACCGGCAACTGAGGTCAAACTGTGTTTCTTGAAATCTTGGAAATGTCTGACCCGATTAATCCCAAGGCCTGGTCCCGATTTCCTCTTTACTCAGTGCTGAGAACTCTGGTATAATTCCTCCTTAAACAAGGAGAGGACAGAAATGAAAAAAGGTATTCATCCCGAATACGTAGAGTGCACGATTACCTGTGCGTGTGGCAATACGTTCACTACTCGATCAACGAAGAAAGAAATCCGGGTGGAAATCTGTTCCCAGTGCCATCCGTTTTTTACCGGCAAACAAAAATTTGTCGATAGTGCCGGACGAGTTGAAAAATTCAAGAAAAAATATGGCGATCTTAAGTCCAAAAAATAACCGAGATGCTTCAAGAACTCGAAGATATCAAGGAGAAATACCGCCAACTCACACACTCTCTCTCTGATCCCGCCTTAATCTCCAATCCTCAAAAGATCAAAAAAATTGCCAAAGACCGCGCGGATTTAGAGCCTTTAGTCAGAAAATATGAGGATTACGAAAAAGTCACGAGAGATATCAAGGAATCGGAGGAAATCCTGGATGATCCCAGCTCAGAATCTGAACTCAGGAAGCTTGCCGAGGAAGAGCTGAAGGAACTTCAGAAAAAGCAAAAAAAGATTAAGGAAGAGCTGAAGATACTGCTTCTTCCAAAGGATCCCAATGATGAGAAGAATGTCCTGCTGGAGATCAGAGCTGGAGCAGGGGGTGATGAGGCCTCTCTTTTCGCCCAGGATTTATTCCGGATGTATTCGCGGTATGCAGAAAGAAAAGGATGGAAGCTCGAGGTGCTCAACACCAGTTTCTCTCCCATCGGAGGCTTTAAAGAGATAATAGTCAACATCCGGGGAGAAAAAGCCTATTCTCAGTTCAAATATGAGAGTGGAGTGCATCGGGTTCAGCGGATTCCTCAGACTGAAGCCAGCGGCAGAATCCACACTTCAACAGTTACAGTGGCAGTTCTCCCTGAGGCGGATGAGGTGGATGTGGCGCTGGATCCTAAGGATTTGAATATTGAAGCCTTTGGGGCTTCCGGTCCGGGAGGACAGAGCGTCAACCGGAATTACACGGCTATCCGGGTGACTCATAAGCCGTCAGGACTGGTTGTCTCTTGTCAGGACGAAAAATCACAGCACCGCAACAAGGAAAAAGCATTGAGGATTCTGCGCTCTCGCCTGTTGAATATCGCTCAGAGAGAACAACATGAAAAGATGGCTCAAGACAGGAAATCTCAAGTCGGAACGGGGGAGAGGAGTGAAAAAATAAGAACTTATAATTTCCCTCAATCCAGAGTCACCGACCATCGTCTGAATATGTCACTTCATAAACTAGAGTCTATCCTCGATGGGAATATAGATCAATTCATCAATGAATTAACACTCCATTTTCAGTCGAAAATGATGGAGAAAAGAGCCATTCTCTCCGAATAAACCGAGTTTTCGTTGAGTACAATCCAAGAACTATTCCAAAAAGGGAGGTCCCTGCTCAAGGATTTTTCCAATCCCCATCTTGAGGCCAAACTTATTCTACTCAAGTGCCTTTCTCTCTCTGAGGAGCAGTTCTTGACTTCTCTGGACCAGAGAGTTTCAAAAGCCCAGGGAAAAAATTTTAATCGGTTGATTTCAAAAAGATTAACGGGAATTCCGCTCTCCTATATCACAGAATCCAAGGAATTCTGGTCCATTTCCCTCAAAGTTTCCCCTGGAGTGTTGATTCCCCGTCCGGAGACGGAATTGCTCGTGGAAAAGGTCTTAGATTGTTCCCCTGGAGACGATGAAATCATCGTCGATATCGGCACAGGGTGTGGAAGCATAGCCATTTCTCTCGCCAAGGAACTTCCTTGCACGCGGATTTTGGCCACAGATATATCTCGGAAAGCGTTGCGGTTGGCGAGAATGAATGCATCAAGCCAGAAAGTTACCAATATAACCTTTGTTGCCGGAAATCTGTATGCCCCTCTGGAAAAGCTTCAAATGGAGGGAAAATGCGATTTTATCGTCTCGAACCCTCCCTATGTCTCAGAGGCAGAATGGGGAACCCTCACAAGTGAAGTACAAGATCACGAACCCAGAAGTGCACTAGTGGCCGGAGAGACAGGATTAGAGGTCATTAAACCATTAATCCAGGGAGCTCCTGTATACCTGAGGCCAGGTGGAATTCTTCTTTTCGAAATCGGTTACAGTCAGAGAGATGAAGTCCAGTCCATTCTCCATTCTTTCCCTGTTTTGCAGGATGTAAAATTCCATAAAGACCTTGCAGGTTCGGATAGAGTCGCTTCAGCAAGAGCAGGAAAGTGAATCTTTATCTGGTGTTTTTTTAGAAAGATTATTTGACTGTCTATTGCCTCTATCCGAATCGAAGAGCGGTGTTGGCTGGCTCTCGAGCAAGATGCCCCATGGAAATCATTTTGTACGAAATTAATGAGATGGAAATGTCATCCTCGACACCGCCCCTAAAGAGGATTGAAATTTCTGGGAAAGTATGGGAATATGTTCAGGAGAGAGATGATAAGTTCCATATTTTTTATACCTTACACAGGGGGAAGTTCCGCTTGACAGCTTTATGAGTCACATATAAAATACTATCAAAAGCGAAGGAGAATCAAGATGTCAAACGATGAAATAAAAAAAGAGATGGAAGAACACCTGATCAAGGCTGCTCAGATTCAGAAAGAAATAGAAGCATTGACGCAGAAGGTTTACGAGGAACTCGAGAAAGTAAAGGAATTGAGCCGGAAGACGAAAGAAATTCCCCTGGAAATCCCGGAAGAAGAGGAAAAAGAGGAAGTTGAGTTTCCTGAGATTAAAGAAGAAGCGCCTGAGGTGGAGATCCCGGAAGAGGAAGCCCCAGAAGCTGAAGGTGCCGAATCAAGAGTGGATTTTACGAAAGAATTGGAGAAGGTGAAGAAAATTAAAGAAATGTTGGAAAAACCTGAGGTGGTCGAACCCAAAAAAGAGGAAGCGGCTGAAAAAGTGAAGGAAGAAGAAAAGATTGATGCGTTCGCACCGCCAATAGATAAAACAGAAGAGCCTGCTGCGGAAGAAGAGGTGAGCTTTGAGGTGGAAGAGAAAATTGAACCCGCTGAAGCTCCTCCGTCTGAGAAAGAAATAGAGGTGGCCATCGGAGAGGAACCTCTGCCAGAGCTTGATAAAGAGCTCGAGATTGAGATTGAAGAAGAGCCAGCTCCCAAAGAGTCCCCTGTCGAGGAAGAGCCAGAAATTTCCATCGGGGATGAATCTCTAACAGAGGAAGAAAAAGTGCCCGAGATTGAGATTGAGGAGAAACCGGTGGCTGAAGCTCCTCCTTTTGAAAAGGAACCAGAAATAATCACAGAAGAGGAAAAGGAGCCGGAAGTGCCTTTAGAAGATAAGCCCATCCCCGAGGAGAAGGAGATAGAGATCGAGGAAAGCGATACAATGCAAACTATGTTTTCAGGAAGATGGAAGAAGCACTGGCAGGAAAAGACAGAACCGGATGAAGAGGCTGCGGAAGAGCCCAAAGTAGAACCCGAAGAGGAAAAGGTTCCCGATATCCATGAGAGAGAGACGATTGAGGCTCCAACACCTGAGGAGAAGAGAGAAGAAACTATAAGAGCTGAACCCCAGCCAGAAGTTGAGATCGAGCCCCGAGAGGAAAAAGAACCTGAAGCCGGGCCGAAGCCAGAAGTAGGGATGGAGCCAGGGATAGGTGTAGGCGGTGTCAGTTCCTTTACAGGCAGACGTGCGTCCGATGCTATTGAAGTATTGAATAAATTCAAGAAAACAGAACCTGAAGAAGGTGGCGAAGTCTTTTATTACGAGCACAACGAGAGAAGAATCGTTGACAGCGAATGTATCGTCAAGGCTATGCAAGATCACCTGGATGAGGGAAAGAAGCTTTACGAAAAACTTGCCCAGACCGAAGCCCCTAAGGATCAATTTTTCGTCAAACAGGAAATTATCAGACATCAAGAAGCTCTCCGGGGAATGATTGAAATAGCGACAAAATTATTGGAAAAAGAAAACACAAGCCTCCCTCAGTTCACTATGGAAGTCATTAATGAAAAGGTTCTCAAAGAAATGCTCGAAAGCTTGAGTATGCAGAACTGGAGCAACCAGGATGATTTTACGTTTTTTGATGAATACGCAAAAAGAATAAAGTATGAATTTGACACATGTACAGATCCTAAAGTCGAATTCTTAAAATCCATAATAGATGCATTAGGAATTTAATAAACGCTAAACACTTTATCCTGATTATCTCTCCTTAAACCCTCTTGTGATTCACCTCACCCATATTTCCTGAGCTGTTCACGATATCTGCTGAACTTAAAAAGCAAACATAGGGGAAAGATTTCTTTTTTGGAAAAAGATGCAGTTTTTGAAAACAGCAATTATCATTCAGCCACTACTCACTAAATGGCTTTATTATTGTCTATAATCCTTTATCCTCGATTTATCCTTTACCGTTTACGCTATCCAGTTCATTGTGGTATATTCAAAGAAAATCAGGATTCAGATATGGTTCGTGTCAGATTTGCTCCGAGTCCCACCGGATATCTCCATATCGGCGCCGCCCGCACCTCACTCTTTAACTGGCTATATGCCCGCCATCATTCGGGGAAATTCATCCTCCGCATAGAAGATACGGATTTCGCCCGCTCTTCGGAAGAAATGAGTCAAGGGATTTTAAATGGGCTGCAATGGTTAGGGTTAGATTGGGATGAGGGTCCGTTCTCCCAGTCAGAGAGGCTCGATATTTACAGAAATAAAGCAGAGGAGCTCTTGGAAAAAGGCCATGCATATGGCTGTTTTTGTCTTCCTCAAGAAATTAACAAAAGGAAGGAGGAAGCCTCTTCAAAAGGGACGTACTGGGAGTATGACCGCCGATGCCTTGATCTCACGCAAGAGGAGAAAGAACGATTTGCGAGAGAAGGCCGGCCTCGAGCGATCCGGTTTTTAGTTCCGGAAGGAGAAATAAAATACAGAGACCTTATCCATGGGGAAATATCCGTGGAGAGCCAGAATATTGAAGATTTTGTTCTTCTGAGGGGTGATGGTCTGCCCACCTATCATTTATCCGTCGTTGTTGATGATATCGAGCAGGGAATCACTCATATCATCCGGGGAGATGACCATATTACCAACACGCCGAAGCAGATTCTCCTTTACAGGGCTTTTGACTCGCCTCTTCCCGAATTCGCACACCTGGCTCTTATCCTCGGTCCGGACAAGAAGAAGCTGAGCAAGAGACACGGCGTGACTTCTGTTCTTCAGTTCAAGGAAGAAGGATATTTTCCGCAGGCAATGTTGAATTTTCTGGCCCAGATGAGTTGGTCTCCTGGGAAAGAAGAAAGAATTTATTCTACTGAGGAAATGATTCAGGGCTTCTCGCTCGAGAAGTTGAGTAAAGGAAGCCCCATCTTTGATTTGGCCAAGTTGGAATGGCTCAATGGACAGTTGATTTCCCGGATGACAGCCGAGGAGCTTGCCCCTTATGTCACAGAGGAGCTAAAAAGAGAGAATCTCTGGAAGGATGAATTGACGGAAGAACGAAAGAGATGGTTCCTGAAATTGATCGACCTTCTCAAGGAGCGGAGCCGTAAAATCAAAGACTTTGCCGTGAGAGCCAGACCTTTTCTTTCCGATGACTTTGAATATGATCCTGCCGGAGTCGAGAAGCATTTGAGAGATGAAAGGCTTGAGACTCTTCTTCCCCTTTTAAGAGATGATTTTTTTAGAATGGATGATTTTTTAGCGGATGACATCGAACAGGTCTTGCGGCAGAGAGCTGAGAAGGAGGATGTTAAAGCGGCTCTCTTCATTCATGCCGTGAGGATGCTCGTGGTGGGGACGCCTGTGAGCCCCGGGATTTTCAATGTACTCGAGCTTATAGGAAAAGATAAAACAATCGAAAGAATAGACAGATTTAAAACTCAGTTCGGGAAGAGCAAGATGGACTAGCAGTTTGGCAAAAACATCGTTAGAATGGGATAATCAGGTGTTGTTATCGGGAATCGGCAATATCCTATTTGTATCATGACGAACGAAGTGAAGCCGTCTCGGACTTGTGCAATTGCGAAAGTAGCGTCACAATCTCGTACCTCTGTCATTGTGGGCGCAGCGCTGCAATCTCGCGTATTTGTCATGGCGAACGAAGTGTGGCAATCTCATAAGAAAAAATTTAAACTCAAAATATAAGTCAGAGATATCGAATTCAGTCAGGAGGAGGCTATCATGACTGATTCAAAGAAATATGAATACAAGGAAATTCAGGCGCCTCGGGGGACACGGCTCAACACAAAAGGATGGTCCCAGGAAGGAGCTCTGAGGATGATGATGAACAACCTTGACCCGGAGGTCGGAGAAAAGCCTGAGGAGTTGATCGTTTACGGAGGCACGGGTAAAGCGGCCCGGAACTGGGAATGTTTCTGGGCGATCGTCTCCAGCCTGAAAACCCTCGAGAACGATGAGACCTTGATCGTTCAGTCCGGAAAACCGGTTGCCGTGTTCAAAACCCACCCGGATGCTCCTCGTGTTTTGATTGCCAATGCTCTGATTGTGCCGAAGTGGGCCACTTGGGATGAATTCCGGAGACTGGAAGCCAAAGGTCTGACCATGTACGGCCAGATGACGGCTGGCAGTTGGATCTATATCGGAACGCAAGGCATCCTTCAGGGCACGTATGAGACCTTGGCCTCTGTGGCTCGGACTCATTTCGATGGAACATTGAAAGGAAAATTAGTGTTAACCGCAGGATTGGGTGGCATGGGAGGCGCCCAGCCTCTTGCTGTGACCATGAATGAAGGAGTGGCAATAGTCATAGAGGTGGATAAAGATCGCATCAAGAGACGTCTGGATACACAATACGTGGATACAATGGTGAAAGACCTGGATGAAGCATTGAAGCTTGCCGATGATGCGAAAAATAAAGGTAAGCCATTATCCATCGCCCTTCTCGGTAACGCGGCTGATATCCTCCCTGAATTTGTGAAGCGCAACATCACTCCCGATGTTCTCACGGACCAGACCTCCGCCCACGATGAGTTGAACGGGTATGTTCCCCATGAGTTCCCTTATGAGGAAGCCTTGATTTTGCGGAAGGAAGATCCTGAAGACTATATAAAAAGAGCGTATCAATCTATGGTTGTTCATGTGGAAGCCATGCTCGAACTCCAAAAAAGAGGCGCAAAGACCTTTGATTATGGGAACAATATACGCGGCCAGGCACAGAAGGCTGGCTTGGAAGATGCTTTTGATATCCCCGGGTTCGTATCCGAGTATATCCGTCCGCTTTTCTGCACGGGTAAAGGTCCATTCCGCTGGGCAGCTCTTTCGGGGAAACCAGAAGATATTTATGCGACGGATGAGGCTGTACTCAAAGAATTTCCGGAAGACAAACCTCTGGAGAGATGGATACGAAAAGCTCAAAAACAGGTTAAATTTCAAGGCTTGCCCTCAAGGATATGTTGGCTCGGCTACGGAGAGAGAGAACGGTTCGGTGCCTTGATCAACTACCTTGTGAAGAAAGGCGAGATATCGGCACCGATAGTCATCGGCAGGGATCATCTGGATACAGGGTCTGTGGCTTCACCGAACAGAGAGACTGAAGGAATGAAAGACGGCTCGGATGCTATCGCGGATTGGCCGATCCTCAATGCCCTTCTCAACGCGATAAGCGGCGCGTCCTGGGTGTCTGTCCATCATGGAGGAGGAGTGGGAATTGGCCTGGCCATCCATGCCGGGATGGTCATCGTAGCTGACGGCCAGGATTCCACAGAGAAGCGGTTGCGCAGAGTGCTGACCGTTGATCCGGGCCTGGGAGTAGCCCGGCACGCGGACGCTGGGTATGAGGAGGCCATTCAGTGCGCCAAGGAAAAGGGAATCAAAGTCCCTCTGTTGAAGTAAAAGCCATTAAATTTAGAGTTGCATTATTCCCCCTTATTTTTATAGATTATCATACGAAGGAGTGGCGCCATGTTTAAAAGATATGTGTTTGTTTTAATAATCCTTCTCTTTATCGGCTGCAGCCGGACAATGCTTGTCTCCGTGCCTCCGGCGGTGGATCTAGAGCCATACGGAAACATCGGATTGATTTCTTTTTCAACCGAAAATGCCGAGGGCCAGCTGGATGAGATGGCCACCCAGCGTTTTCTTCAGGTCATCACCCAGTTTCAAAGAGGAGCCCAGCTGATCGAGCTGGGCACTCTTGATGAAGTCTTGAACAAGGTCAACAGGCCATCTCTCGATCAGGAGGCCGTGAGAGCGATCGGGCAATATTTCGATGTGAAGGGAGTTTTTGTCGGAAAGGTCAGTATCTCTGACGTTAAGCCTCAGGTCAGTATAGGGGCGTTGGTCAAAAGCATGGGGATCAGTGCGAGCTTTACGATTTCCATGACATCCCGGCTTTACTTAACCTCATCAGGAGCAACATCCTGGACAGAATCCGTGCGTTGGAAAGACTCGCTGGCGAACCTGAGTTTGAGTGATAATGCCCTTCCTTCATTTAATGTGAGGGACCAGAATGAGACCTACCAGAGTCTGATCGAAGAGATGGTTTATGAACTGACTCGAGATTTTCGTCCCACGCAGAGGCGTGTCAAAAAGCCCAAATATTAGAAAAAGAGGGGATAGGCTCCTTTTTCAGGGCTGTCGCTTTCAGTCCTTTTGTTACGAAAGATAGGGATTATCCCTCTTTTCCAGAAAAAGTAGCCTGTTCTTTTTTTTGCTTAATTATTTAATTTTATAGCCTTGGATAAGGTTGATCAATTGGACGCGGTTTTTGACATCGGTTTTTTGATAGATACGGTAAACGTGGTCTTTCACGGTTTGAAGAGAAATAAACAGAGCGTCGCTTATTTCTCTGTTCGTTTTTCCCTCGCACAATTGCCGGATGACCTCCTCTTCACGCTTGGAGATTTTAAATTCCTCCAAGAATTGATTCCAGGTCAGTGTGTCGGTTTCCTGAATGGCTGGCGCGATAAAATGTTTTTTCAGGTAAGCTCTCCAATAAAGAACAGGTGGAATATTTCCTGATATAAAAACCAGCAGATGGATGGCGGCCAGTGTGTGGCTCTGCAGGGCGAAAAAATAAAGGATAATTCCTGCGCAGAAGACAATCAGGTTCAGTGAAGCGAATATCCGGATAGCTTTTCGTTTATTTCCATCCTTGATTTTGTTGGCATGGATAAAAAGTTGTGACAAGGCCATGGTGAGAACCAGGATTTCCAGGACGATATAAAGGTATGAAATGGCGGATGAAAGCACAGCGTACGGTTCATCTCCAAAGTCGGAAAGATTAAAGAGGATGACAACACTCCCATAGCCAAGGAAAATAAAGACCAGAGCAAAGAAATAGCTTAAAGTAATCGTCTGTGACAATTTCTTCTCGATGAGTTCACTGCAGAGCCTGATGAACATATACCAGGCAAGGATCAGAAACGGAATTCCGAGAATAGCGAAAAAATGCCCGGTTGTTTCAATTATCCGCAGCGCGGATACCTGTTGCTGGAGTATTCTTTTGGCGATGAGCTGACCTAGGATTCCGTATATGCCGAAAACATTGATAAATATTTGAAAGTAGAGGTAAGTGGAAAGATAGTTCAGTTTGTATTTCTTCTGCAGCCTGTAAGTAATCAGGATGGCGTATAAGCCCACACCAAGGGAGAGGGGAATGAGCGTAAAGAAAAGAATATCATTCATTACAGAGGCTCAACTATCCATTTACTATTTATTATAAAAATATATGATAAAAGTTTTTTTTTCAAAAAAAATATCACCTTCCTGACTATCCTGAATTATTCATAGAAGAAGCCGACATATGATGATTACTCATCCTTAGGAGTTTTTTATATGTGATGTCGGCAGATTTTATGAATAATACAGGGGACCTGTTTTATTCACTAGTCGAGGTTGCTGTTGACTCTGTTGCGAAGAGCGTAGCGAATGTGGCAATTTTATTTTAAGCAAAAGGTTGAGATTGCCACACTCCCTTCGGTCGCTCGCAATGACAACGCTATACCTGAAGTTGCCGCGCACAAGCAGGTCGCTCGTGATGACGTGGTCGTCCACCGCGATTGGGCCGCAACAAAGCAGATGCAGTGAGATCGGCTCGCCCGAAGGGGAAAAGATGCCGATATAAGATTATTTGTCATCCTTTAAAGGTGTTTTGAAAAAGGTGTCGGCAGATTTTATGAATAATACAGGATATTTGAATACGACTAAAGTCGTGTTTTTCGCATATCCTACTTTCGTTGGATGAAATCCCTCCAGTTTTGTCGTATTTATGCCATGTGAACGGATAAAACATGAAGAAGTCAAATGATCCAAATATGAAAAGAGGAGGTCGACATGAATAATAAGAAAGAAGAAGCTTCTCATGTAATCCTGGTTCCAGAACCTTATGCGGGTTTAGCCTACAGCTTTGGCTGGGACCGGATGAAAAAATTCTTTCTGGATCTGTTTCTCATCACCTTGATTGTCGGGGTTGTCTGGATTCCATACAGCATCATACTGTCTCTGGATGGAAGACACATTCCAGGCGGAGGCATCCTGCAAATTTTTGGACTCGCTTATCTGCTTCTTCTTATGGCCCCTATCGATTATGGCTCAGCCTTTGTCTTCCTCAAGGCTGTGAGAGACGAGCAGTTTGAAGTCAAAGATATGTTTTCAGTTTTTGAAACTAATTATCTAAATGTTGTTTTGGCCAACCTGCTGCACTGGGGCATTGTCAGTCTTGGAATATTTTTGTTTGTCATCCCCGGTATCGTATTTGCCTGCAAACTGGCCTTCGTTAAATACCTCGTTCTCGACCGGAATATGGATCCGGTGGAAGCGGTGAAAGAAAGCTGGAGGATGACAAGGGGACATGCAGGAAAAATTTTCCTGATGGGATTGATGGCCGTACCCATAACAATTGCCGGTTTGATCTGCTTGGGCATCGGTGTTATTCCGGCTGTGATGTGGATCCGCTGTGCTTTTGCCTCGATGTACTTTGCTGTGAGCGAATCTGAGGAGGTCAAAGCGGAGAATGAGAAGGAATGAATATCCAGAGACACAGAAGTTAAGCAGGTATTTATGATCAAAAAGGTGAATGACGTCTTACGCGTATTGTTAGGAAATTATCTTTTTCTCTTCTAAATACTGAATGACCATCTCTTTGCTTTTTACCAGGTCCAGCTTATCAGTGTCGATCTCTAGTTCCGGGTGAAGCGGTTCTTCGTATGGAGCGGAAATCCCCGTGAATTCTTTGATCTCGCCCGCACGGGCTTTCTTATAAAGACCCTTCGGATCCCTCAGTTCAGCCTCTTCCAAAGAGACTTTAACAAACACTTCAATAAATTCTCCATCTTCGAGCAATTGTCGGGCTCTCTCCCTGTCTCTCCTATAGGGCGAGATGAAGGCGGTCATGGTGATGACTCCGGCCTGCGCAAAAAGTTTAGCCACTTCCCCAATGCGCCGGATATTCTCCTCGCGGTCTTCAGGAGAGAAGCCGAGATTTTTATTCAAACCATGGCGAACATTATCGCCGTCCAGCACAAAACTAAGATGACCGCGTGTAAACAATTCCTCCTCCACGGCGTGGGCAATCGTAGATTTTCCAGAGCTCGGGAGTCCTGTAAACCAGATGACCACACCCTTTTGGCTGAGAAGCTTTTCTCTGTCCGGTTTGCTGAGAGCGCTCTGATGCCAGGTTATGTTTGTTGCTTTTTGTTCAGTCATGACTGTTTCTCCATAATCAGATGATGATATTTGTCAGATGAGTTTATCCACTGTTATTTAGATTCTTGTAATAATCGATTAATATTTTAATGACCTCCGGCCGGCTGAATTCTTTGGGAGGCATCTGTCCGTTTGCCAGCATCTTTCGAAGGTCGGTGCCGCTGATAAGGACTCTGTCTTCTTTATCATGGGGGCAGGTTTTCAGGGATGCCATCCCATCGCATTTCGAGCACCAAAAGGTCCAATCGATTTTCAATGGTTTGAGATGCAGCTCACCCTCATCGATCTCATCGAATATTTTTTGGGCATCGAATGGTCCGTAATAATCTCCGACGCCGGCATGATCACGGCCCACAATCAAATGGCTGCAGCCGTAGTTCTGTCTGAATATGGCATGCAGGATGGCTTCTCTGGGGCCGGCATAACGCATCTCCATCGGATAGACTTTAAGGACCACTCTGTTTTGAGGATAGTAGTTCTTCATCAAAACGTCATAACATTTCATCCGGATGTCCGCGGGAATATCGTCAGCTTTAAGTTTGCCCACCAGAGGATGAATCAGTATGCCATCACAGACTTCCAAGGCAATTTTTGTGCAGTATTCATGGCTGCGATGGATCGGGTTTCTTGTCTGGAAGGCCGCCACTGTGCTCCAGTCGCGTTCTTTAAAGATTTTTCGAGTCTCTGCCGGGCGTCCAAAGTGTTTTCCGTAGAGTTGAGGATAAGGCCCTTCACTGATCGCTTTGACTGGTCCTGCGAGCAGGAACTCTTTTTGAGCCAGAAGTTTGGCCACTCCGGGATGGTCTTCATCCTCGGTGCGAAACACGCGTTTAGCCTCGAGTTTTTTGTCATACGTGAATTTTTCCGTCACTTTCATGCTGCCCATGAGTTCACCGCTCTCTTCATCCACAAGCGCGATCTCAGAGCCGATCGGAAGGCTTCCTGCTTGTTCTTTAGAGATAGACAGTGTAATCGGAACAGGCCAGAGAGTGCCGTCTGCCATATGCCGATTTCCGACAACACGGATGTAATCATCCTTTCCCATGAAGCCCTCGAGCGGGCTGAATGCGCCCATAGCCATCATGATCAAGTCAGAGGTCTCACGAGAGGTGAGAGGGATCGTGGGAAGTGATTTTGCTTTTTCTCTCTCCGCCTCCAGCTCTTCTCCATCTAAGAGTAGAGGGTTGAGCCGACCCCCATGCGGTGGGACGAGTTTCAACATTATGTTTTCCTCCGGTCAGTAAAGTTTAAAATCCATAAAAACCCGTTGAATGAATGATTAGAGGTACCCTAACGATTTCAGGCGCTTTCTGATCGCTTCGATCTCTTCTTTGCTCAGGCTTGTGTCTCCGATTTTTTCAGCCCCAGAATTTTCTTCTCTGGTAGACACCAGGTCTCGCAGCACATAGACAATGAAGTCGGTGACTGAATTGAATCCGCTTCCAGCGACAATTCTTGATATCCGATTATACAGTGGGCCCGGGATCTTGATTGTGACTTTACTGTCTTTTGGTTTCCTCTGTTCAACACTCATATAACACTCCTATAAGAGTGTTAACTATAATAGATTCAACCTTGCGATGTCAAGGCCTAAATCCTGGAAAAAGCAGGGATACTCTGGTTTTTGATGCTTTGATTCAATCCTGCGACTGCTGGAAAGGTATTTATTAACTTTCAGTCAGAACTTGGCAAAAAATAGGAGATATATCTACCTCTCTTTTTGACTGTATTTTCAACAAAGATATTTCAAATACACACTAAGTCCTGGACTAGAGAGAGGCAAAAAAAGGGTCAGGACTAGCCGCGAGTAAAGCTAACCTCTGGAGATGAAAATGAAATCCTCTAAATGGGTTGCATCTGAGGAAAAAAATCATCTTCCATTTCCTCCTAAAAGGGCATTGTAAAGATAATGATGAAAATATTATTTTATTAGGCAAAGAATTACAAATTTCCAGATAGGTGGTGTCAAATGGAACAAATGGCTAGCTTATCTTCGGTTCAATGGGAAGAAATCTTTAAAATCCTCTTAGTCCCGATTAAGTGGGTCATCCCCTTTCAAAAAGCGCTTATTGACTTTTTTGTGCATTCTTCCTCAGCATGGGCCGCAATCGGAAAATACTTATTTCTCCTTTTTCCTCTACTCCTCCTAGTGGGTGCTATTTGGAGCACACAGCTTTCAATTTACACGCTTCCTTTCCGTTCAAAACGCATCAACTTCATCACAACTCTGCTCCTCGCCTGGTGGGATGGAGCCCGAGCCGTGTGGCTTTTCTGGGTGGGGCTTTTTCGTCTGGTGGTGGTAGTGCTCGGATGGATATTCTCAGTCGCCAGATTGGCAGTCAAATTCGTAGTGGTCGTCCTCAAGTATGTTCTGGCTGCTCCGTTCGCGATGACCGGCCGGATGACAAAGAGTTTTTTCAGGCCCGGGGTTCCCTGGGTTGCTTTTTTGATCCTTATCTTCTGGTGTATGCTCGAATCCGGAATCTTCACCTTTGTCCTCTTTCCGACAATATCAGAAGTGCTCATGGATATCGTGGGAACCGATGAAGTTTCACCTCTCACAACGCCTCTGTTGTATGTCTTCTTACTCATCCTCATCATGGGAAGTTTTGCCGCTCTCCAGGCGTTAGCCGACGCTATCCGCACGAAAAAAATCAAGCTCATCATTCAGATGGTTATCATCGAATTGATCGTTATGGGATTTGAGGTGATGTTCCTCTATCGAGAGCTGGTAGACGCAATCACACCCTGGATTGTCCAGCAGACAGGCATGCGAGTGGGAATTTTCTTCACTTTATCCGTCTCAAGCTTTGGCTGGATTGCCATCCGAGGCATGACCTGGTTCCTGTTTGGACAGTACGGGACTCCGCCGCTTCTGGCCTTGATCTCCCGTCGGCCGGTTGAGCATGCCGCGGAAGGCCAGAGAGAGACGGCGCCTGATATCGTTGAAACCTCGACATGGTGGCGGCAGCCGATTCAGGAATTCAAGAATGAGATCGATTGGCTCCATAACAAGTTCAAAGAACTTCTGGAATTCCTCACGCTGCCAATCCTCCAGGTATTAGCGGCGATTATCAATTTCATCATGATCTTGCTCACCGCGCGTCCGATTTTCAACCTTCCATTCAAAGAATTGAAGGATGTGATGGACACGAAGGAGATTCTGGTGGCAAGAAGTATGGTCACTAAAGCAGGAGAGGAAGCTTGATGCGGAAACACAAATATTTCTTTCTCTGCAGCTTAGGGGTGGCACTCTTTTTGATGATCCTTGCCGCATGCACGTTGCCAGACAGCCAGCGAAAACCTCGATTGGTCCTGTTCGTTGGTGTTGATGTGAGCGGTTCTTTCCGGAATACGCCCTATTATGACGATGCGGTCACATTTCTTTCACACTATATCTACGGCCATCTCAACGAACTGGGCGGGCTGAGCAGACTGAGGGCCCTTTTTGTCGGTTCCATCGGGGGACAAAGTGCGGATGAGCCGAAGGCCTTCCATCCCATTCACGACCTTGAAGGTAAAAATGTCATCCAGATCGAGGAAGAGCTTCGAAAATGGTTCCCTCCCGAAGACATCATCACGGACTTCAATGCTTTCTTCGAAGAGATCGCGCGGCTCACCAAGGACAGGAATCTCACCCTTGCTCCGATTTCTATCGTGGTCGTTACGGATGGAGTTCCCGCTTTAGATACCTCAGAAGAAAAAGCCGCTTATGAAAAGATCAGCCTGGATCCCTTGGAATACCTTTCCCGGAGAGTCACTGTCCGGCTCACTTACCTGGAACCCAAGGTGGCCCAGCACTGGCGGGAAGATGTCTCTTCCAGGCGGGTTCGTATATGGACAGTTGCTGGTGAGATCATGGAGGGATGGCGGAAACAGATGGAACCGGGCGTTGACTTAGCCAATCAGGAAAAATTGTGGAAATGGGTCAAGGATAATGTCAACTTCCGCGTGCGTGCCAGAAGGTTCTGATAGACCAAGCTCCACTGATAGCTGATAGTTTTTATAGATAGCGTTCCAGTCTTCCAGAAGACTTCTGCGTATTTTTTTCGCTTGACTCACCATTCCTTATCTTCTTCGTAAAGTTGTCTGCCTTCATATTTTCTTTTTCCTGATTGACATACTGGACTATGTGAAATAAGCTAAATCAAAATTAATTTGCGATGAAATTCTGTCATTTGAACGTCAATAAAATTCCGCTTCGATAGGTGCTGAAGATCCCAAAATGAAATTGACCGAATTCACACGCCGAAACTTTCTGAAGGCGGCGGGATTGGGCGTGATTTCACTGAGCATTCCTTCTTGCCATCTGCTAAAACATAGGCAGAAGCGAAAACCCAGCATTATAAGAGGTTAGAACAAATGAAGATCAAATCATTACTCACCTTTGCGTTTATCTTTCTTTGGGCAGGAATTTGCCTTTTCATCCTGGGCGATGAAGAGAGGAGCCCTCTTCTTGATTCGTGGGAACAGTATTTAAAACTGAAAAAAGAGTCAAAGTTCGACCTGAAATGGATCTCTATCGGGCCGGTCATGAATTCGGCGAGAGTCGAGGCTGTCCAGTGTGATCCGGGCCGTCCGGGAACGATGTATGTGGCTTTTGGCTCGGGAAACTTGTGGAAGACCACGAACCACGGTCTCACCTGGAAGCCTATTTTTGAGAACCAGTCCGCACTGGGTATCGGCGATATTGCACTGGCGCCTTCAAATCCCGATATCATCTGGCTAGGCTCAGGAGAAAGCCTTAAGAAGGCGAGAAATTTCACTATGCCGGGTACTGGTGTGTTTCGCTCTGATGATGGAGGCCAGACGTGGAGAAACACGGGGCTTCATGATTCCTTTCATATCGGTGAGATTGCCGTTCATCCTAAGAATCCGGATAGAGTCATCGTGGCGGTGCAGGGTCATTTCTGGTCAACCAACACAAACCGGGGACTTTACAGGACGACAGATGGAGGCCAGACATGGGAACACGTCCTCTATGTCAATGAGCGCACCGGAGCCAACGATGTGGTTATCGCGCCGTCCAACCCGGATATTATCTATGCCTCCATGTGGGAAAACAATCCCGGCATATTCGGCAAAGAGAGCGGAGTGTATAGAAGTTCTGATGGTGGCAAAACATGGACCAGACTGAAAGGCGGTTTGCCTGACGGTCCGAGAACAGGGCGCATCGGTCTGGCTGTATCCTGGTCCAACCCTGATAAAGTCTATGCTCTGGTGGACAACCTGAATAGAGAAAAGGAGCAGGCGGCTGAGGTGTACCGCACTGTTGATGGAGGGAAAAGCTGGAAAAGAACCCATAAGGATGAACTACATATCTTCTCGCGCATCGGATGGTATTTCACCGACTGTTATGTGAACCCCCAGGACGATGACGAGGTCTTCGGCCTGGGGGTGAGAGTCGCCCACAGCACGGATGGCGGTCAGACGTTTCAGCTGATCGGTGGAGATGTCTTCCACCTTTTTCCGAATGCGTCCGAAATGCTGCATCTTGACCATTGTGAGCTCTGGATCAATCCTCTCAATCCCAGCCACCTGGCTCTGGGCAATGACGGGGGCTTTTTTGTCAGTTATGACAAGGGCAAATCCTGGATGCATTACAATAATCTCCCGGCCGGAGAATTCTATGACATTTCCGTTGATAATCAGGATCCTTATACCGTGTATGGAGGGACTCAGGATGACTCCTCCGTGTATGGCCCGGCCAAAGAATGGAATCCGGTCTACACGGATGGATGGAAATACGTCTGGCTGGATGCCTGGTCAGGGGGTGACGGGTGCGTCACGATTCCAGACCCGGAAGACCCGGATACAGTCTATTTTTCGAGCCAGTACGGAGGAATCCGTCGAAAGGATATGAAGGCCGGCCGTTCTGTGGGAATACGCCCCCGGCTGCCCAAAGGGCATCCCGGGAGTCTGGCCTACACGTTCGTGGCCCCGTACATCATCTCTCCGCACAATCATCTGACGCTTTATCATGCCGGCAACTATGTTTTTAAAAGTCTGAACAGAGGAGATTCCTGGAAGCTGATCAGCCCTGATTTATCACAGTCAGCCCAGGAGGCCAAGAGGTCCTCTGCCATGGGCGCCATCGCTGAATCCCTGCTGGAGCCAGGCCTTCTCTATGCAGGAACGGATAGAGGCGCTTTCTGGGTCACGCATAATGGCGGCTTGGATTGGACCGAACATTCTGAGGGACTCCCGAACAGATACATTAGGAGTATCTGTCCTTCCCGTTTCAGTCTGCCCAGAGTCTATGTCGCGGTGCCAGGTATCAATGACGATGACCTGAAGAATTACCTTTTTGTTTCTGAGGACTATGGGAAAACCTGGAAATCGATCACTGCCAATCTCCCCGATGAGGTAGCCTATGTCATCCTTGAGGACCCTGTGAACGAGAACATTCTCTACGCTGGACTCTACAGAGGCGTTTATGTGTCCGCAGACCGTGGACAGAGCTGGTCTTTACTGGGGCCTGATATGGCGGCCACTGCCATTTCAGATTTGGTCATCCAGGAGAGGGAAATGGACCTGGTGGCAGGGACTCATGGCCGGGGAATCTACAGGATGAATATCCGGCCGATTCAGAGGGCGCTTCAAGACGGTGAGCCCGCAAAAGACATCCTTTTTGAAACGCCTGTGGCCCGTCTGCCCTGGATCAAGGATACACACCGTGATCCAAAATACAGCACTATGGAAAAGGTGCCAATAACCTTTTACCTCATGAAAGAGGCTGAGGTGACAATAAGCCTGAAAGATCGGAGAGGGGAAGTCGTCTGGTCGATTCCGTACAAGGCCAAGAAGGGCTTCAATCAGTATAGATGGGACCTTGTCAGAGAAAAAGTGGACAGTCCGCAACCCTATTTTATCCAATATTACAGATTCGCGCGGGCAGGGACGCATGAGATTCAAATATCAGGCGACAGCGTTGACCTGAAAGGCGAGCTGACAATTATCAACCGTGAGTCACCCGATTTTTAATAAGCTCATCATTAAACAGGACTTTTCTTTTTCAGCCGAAAATGGTATATTAATAAATCAATTTTTTGGGTTCTGGCTTGGTGTGAATGCATCGCTGTACTAAAGCCGTGCACTATCAAAGCCATGGTTGGGAAGGGAGAGAATAGCGCAGACTTGCAGAAATTTATGAACATCAAGTTTTAAATTTCCTTTAGGTTTAAGCGGGATTTTTCTCTTTTGCCACAAGCCTTTTATCAGGCAACATCCTAAAAACACAGCTTAATTAAGGAATTGAGTCTAAGGTTAAGAGAAATACTGATTTCCATCAAAAAGATTGGTTCAGTGACAATCATCCACATACACAAAAGGAAGAAATAATGCCAAAGAAAATGATAACGAAGTTTAATCGGAGACGGCGGGATCATTTATTGATTACAATTATTTGGATCCTAGCTGCCGGATTCTTCTCCAATCTCGTCCATGCCCAGAGCACAGCCGTGCGGGAATTCAGCCTGCAATCCGCCCAGAAGTATGCGGTTGACTACAGTTACGAAACCAAGAGGTCTCAGCTGGATATCCAGGCGGCTCAAAAGAAAAGGAAGGAAACTTTATTGACAGGATTTCCCCAGCTTTATTCCACTCTAGACTATATGAACAATCTCGAGCTGGCGACCGTGTTGATCCCGAATTTTTTTGAGGGAAAATTCGACGAAAAGATCCCGGTCCAGTTTGGCACCCAGCACAATGCGAGTGTTAACTTTGTCTTAAACCAGCTCGTATTCAACGGGAGTTATATCGTCGGCCTTCAAGCATCGAAGATCTACCGTCAACTGGCAGACCAGAATCATGAGAGAACGCAGTTGGATATCCTGGAGACGGTCACCAACACCTATTATTTGATCCTTGTCGCTGAAGAGAGTGAAAGGATCCTGAGTTCGAATCTCGAGAACCTGGAGAAGACTCATTATGAGATTCGCGAGAGATACAAGGAGGGTTTTGTGGCTGAAACGGATGCCGATCTTGTCCAGATATCAGTGATAAAATTAAAAAACAGCCTGCAGGCGATCGCCAGGCAGAAGGAGATCGGATATCAACTTTTAAAGTTTCAGATGGGATTGGACCTGGACGAACAAATTATCCTGACAGATAAACTGGAAGATATCATCCAACAGATAGATATCTCGGAAACAGGGGCGGCCGAGTTTGACCTTGAGAGAAATATTGAGTACAGACTGCTTGAAACACAGGAAAAGCTTTCGGAAATGGCCTTGAAGAATGAAAAAGCTCAATATTATCCCACGATTTCGGCGTTTTACACGTTCCAATGGAATGCGTTTCGTGACCAGTTCACTTTTTTCAATTTCAAAGAAGATTGGTTCCGCACTCAGGTTTTGGGTTTAAATATAAGTATCCCGGTCTTCAGAAGCGGTGTCCAGAAAGCCAAAGTCGCTCAGGCCCATATTGCCTTGGAACAGGCCCAGAACGCGAAATTGCAAGCCTCTCAGGGTTTAAGCGTGGAAGCGGCCAGAGCCAAATCGAACCTGGATTCTGCGTATGAGAATTATTTGAATACCATGGAAAATGTGGAATTATCCAAGAAAGTATACGACACAACATTGATTAAATATAATGAAGGAGTCGCCTCCAGCCTGGATTTGACCCAGGCGAATGACAAATACCTGGCGGCTCAGTCCGATTTTATTCAAGCCATGTCCGGGCTTTTGACAGCCAAGAATAAGTTGGACAGGATGAATAGCAACTATCAAACAATGCAAGCAAAGGACGAATGACCATGAAAAAGTGTAAATACCTGACTCTATTGGGAATAGGATTGATTCTGGCCGCCTGCGGCCCTCCCAGTGAAGAGGCTCGACTGGCGCAATTGGAAAGACAGAGAGAAGCTTTGACCCAAGAGATTGAGAAGCTGAAACAGGAAATCGCTCAAAAGGCCAATCCTGCTGCAAAACGCGAAAAGGTTATGAATGTCGAGATTTCACCAGTAGGAAAGGAGATCTTTCGCCATTTTATCCAGGTGCAGGGCACTGTTGAATCAGACAACAACGTTTTGGTTGCTCCGCAGTCTTCCGGAGTTGTCAAAAAGATCCATGCCCAAGCCGGTGATAAAGTCAACAGGGGGCAGCTTCTGGTTGAACTGGATGGGGCTATTCTGGAAAGCAGTATCGCTGAAGTGGAGAATGGATTAATACTCGCCAATACCATTTTTGAAAGGCAGCAAAGGTTGTGGAACAAGAATATCGGCAGTGAGATCGAGTTCCTCCAAGCCAAGAACAACAAAGAAGGCCTGGAAAAGAAATTGGCAACTTTAGAGGAACAATACAAAATGACGAAAATTTTTGCGCCTTTATCCGGGACGGTCGATGAGGTTCTCATCAAAGAAGGGGAGATGGCGGTCGCAGGGATGGGGGCCGTTCGAATCGTGCAGCTGTCCAACCTGAAGATTAAAGTCGATCTCTCAGAGATTTACACCTCGCGGATCAAAAAGAATGACCTTGTGCATGTGGACATACCGGTGACCGGGAGAGAATTCGATCTTCGTGTCACTGCGGTCTCCCAGGTCATCGATCCGAATAACCGCACTTTCCAGGTCGAGATGAAGATTCCCCAATCCGTGGCTGGAATCAAGCCGAATATGCTGTCGGTTTTGACAATCAATGACTACACCAATGAGGCAGCTTTGGTCGTTCCGCTGAACATCGTTCAAGAGACAGAGCAGGAACAGTTTATTTTTGTGGCCGAGCCGCTCGATGGCAACTGGATAGCTCGACGAAGGTCGATCAAGACCGGATACAGCTATAACGACAGAACCGAGGTTCTCTCCGGGCTTCAGGAGGGCGAGCATGTGGTAACGTTCGGCTACCAGAATCTGGCTGATGGTCAAAAGTTGGCGGTGGTTTCAGGTTCAAAATAAGCCTTTCGAGGGAAGGCCTGACATTTAATTGAAAAATGGATAGAAAATGAAATTTAGAGAATTCAAATTAACGAACCTATCGGTGGCGAATAAGACAACTATATACATATTCACAGTGATTCTGGTGATATTCGGGTTTATGCAGTACGAGGCGACTCCTAAAGAGAAATTTCCGGAGATCGTTTTTCCCTATTTTATGGTCAGCACCATCCATCCCGGAACATCACCGGCTGACATGGAAAACCTGATCACTCGGCCTATAGAAAAACAGCTCAAGGGAATCGATGGTGTCAAACACATCAACAGCAATTCGATCCAGGATTTTTCCTCGATTTTTATCGAATTTGAGCTGACTGCGGACGAAATGCAGGCCTATCTTGATGTGAGGCAAGCCGTTGATGATGCCAGGGCAGAGCTTCCTTCCGACCTGTTCAGTGAACCCGAGGTCACCCGGATCGACCTTTCTGAAATCCCGATTCTGTTCATCAACCTTTCCGGTGATCTTGGATTGGTGAAGTTGAAAAAGATTGCCGAGGACCTCCAGGATGAGATTGAAAGTCTGGAGGAAATCACACGCGCAGATATCGTGGGGGCTCTGGACCGGGAAATTCAGATCAATGTCGATCTCTATAAGATGCAGGCTGCGGAGCTTTCCTTTTTTACGATTCAGAATGCCATTGCCTCAGAGAATCTCACTATTTCCGGAGGACAGGTCGATACCGATGGTATACGGAGAAACCTTAGGGTGGTTGGTGAATTTGAGAATATCGAGCAGATCAAAAATATACAGTTGAGAGAGGGGATTTATTTAAGAGAGATTGCCGAGGTCGTAGACGGGTATGCGGACAGAGGAAGTTATTCGCGTTTGAACAGCCAGGATGTGGTCACGATCAATGTGATCAAGAAAAGCGGAAAAAACCTGATCTATGCTGTCGATAAGATCAAGGTTATCGTGAGTGAATACCAAAAGACTGCACCCGAGAACTTGATCATCACCATGACAGGGGACTCCAGTACTCAAACGAAAAACAGCGTCAGCGATCTGTTCAACACGGTGATCCTCGGATTTATCGTTGTCGTTTTTGTCCTCATGTTTTTCATGGGAGAAACAAATGCCCTGTTTGTGGGGATCGCCATCCCGATGTCCATTGTCATCGCCTTCATTTTCATTCCTGTTATTGGCTTCACCATGAACATGGTTGTTCTCATGTCCTTCATCCTTGTTCTCGGAATTGTCGTCGATAACTCGATAGTCGTTGTGGAAAACGTCTACCGCCATTTCACGACTACTCCGGACCTTTCTATTGCCGCCGCCTCCAGGCGTGGAGTGGGAGAAGTCGCCATGGCCGTTTTCACGGGCACACTAACGACCATGGCTCCTTTCTTTACCCTTATCTTTATGCCTGGAATTCCGGGAAAATTCATGTCCTTTATACCGTTTACTGTCATCATTACACTAACGGCTTCCATGCTGGTGGCTTACATAATCAATCCAGTTTTTGCGGTTTCGTTCATGAAAAGGCCTTCCAATGACGATGCAAAAAGAGTCGCGGGGAAGCTCAGCTTGAAAAGAATCCTTATCCTCTCAGCGGCTGGTGTCCTGGCTGTGGTTTTTTATGCAGCGGGGAAGATGCTTCTGGCCAACCTCCTGGCATTCGGTGTCATCCTTTATTTTCTATCCAAATATGTCATACGTTACCTGATCGCTAAATTCCAGAGTTATGTCCTTCCCCGGATGAAGAACGGATACAGGAAAACTCTGACTTTTTTCCTCAGAGGGAAACGTCCGTATGGCGTTATTGCCGGGATCATTGTTCTTCTCTTTTTATCCCTCATCCTTCTGGGTATCAGGATGCCGAGAGTTGTGTTTTTCCCCAGTGGCGATCCCAACAGTCTTCAAGTGTACATCACTATGCCCGAAGGCACTCATATCGATGTGACAAATAGTATCTGTAAGCAGGTCGAAGAAAAGATTTTCAGAGTTATCGGCCGCGCCAATCCTGATGTGGAATCCGTGGTTTCCAATGTGGCTTCAAATGCAGGAGCCGGATTTTTCGAACGCTTTTCTCAGGATAAGCTGGCCAAGGTCACCATCACCTTTGTGGAATACAAATACAGGACTGGGATATCTACACGAGGGTATCTGAGTCAACTGCGCAAGGAATTGACTGGAATCGCCGGAGCCAAAATCCGTATTGATGAGGAAATGATGGGGCCTCCTACTGGGTATCCCATCAACATGGAAATCAGTGGAGATGATATTGACGAGCTGGTCAGTATATCTAATAGACTGGAAGAGTTCATCGACACATTGAATATTCGGGGAATTGAAGAGCTGAAGTCCAGTATGGAGATCAGCAAGCCGGAGCTCATCCTGAATATTGACAGAGAGAAAGCCAATAGGCTGGGAATCAGCACCGCTCAGGTGGGGATGGCCCTGCGAACGGCCATTTATGGGACTGAGGTCTCGAAGTTCAAAGATGGAGAGGAGGAGTATCCAGTCATGGTGCGGTTGGACGAAAAATACCGGAATGACATAGATGTCCTTTTGAGCCAGACGATCATGGTTCCCGGCGGGAACAACGGACCAAAAAACATTCCGATTTCCTCCTTTGCCCGTGTGACCAACCGGACAAGCTACGGCGGAGTCACTCGACTGGATAACAAGAGGGTTATCACTCTGTTCTCTAACGTGCTTTTCGGGTACAATGCCAACGAGATTATTCGTCAGATCAGCAGGCAGCTTCCTCAATTCGAGTTGAAAGATGGCTATTCGGTCAGGTTCACGGGCGAGCAGGATTTCCAGGCGGAGGTCGGTGGCTTTATGGTCAGAGCTCTATTTATCGCTTCAGCTCTGATTTTGATCATACTGGTCGCGCAGTTCAATTCTCTTTCCAAACCGCTGATTATCATTCTTCAGATCCTTTTCAGCTTAACCGGAGTCTTTCTAGGCTTTGCCGTGTTTGGAATGGACATCTCGGTCGTGATGACCGGAATGGGGATCATCGCGGTTGCCGGGATCGTTGTTAAAAATGCGATTATTATCGTTGACTACACAGACAAGCTGATTGACAGCGGAATGGACAAAATTGAGGCCATCATCCAGGCTGGTGCCACCCGATTAACCCCTGTCCTTTTGACAGCGCTTTCCACAATACT
>Ga0180438_10001816_pt1 | contig 36760 bp, 30 predicted proteins | sample SS_ome_12_FD_132455 | JGI IMG/M metagenome (GOLD analysis project Ga0180438, IMG submission 132455) | Hypersaline lake sediment archaeal communities from the Salton Sea, California, USA - SS_3_D_2 metaG | ecosystem: Environmental > Aquatic > Non-marine Saline and Alkaline > Hypersaline >... | reverse complement strand
TGACAATGTTTTCGCCGCCACTACAATCGAGTTCGTGCTGGCAAAGGTTGTCGGCATGCTGGGCAGTTTGCCCCGCCAACCGTGGCACGCTGAGCGGTAGCTTCGTTCACGCCGCTCGCCTTGTGACTCGTATTTTCAGGAGGTTGAACTCATGACTGGTCAACAATGCTTCGCACTTGCTTGGCGGCGATCTCGCGCGCCCCTTGCCATCCTGCTTGTCTCGGCATGGTGCGCCGCGGCCCCCGCGGCGCTGATTGTGGATTGGGGTGGGAACTACGTCAGCGACGATATCAGCCTGCACAAGGACGGTGACGCCACAGGCGTCAAGTGGAACAACACCAACGACAGCCTCTTCGGTGGACGAGGTGGTCGACAGTTCAAGCTGAACACGCTCCGCAGCCCTACCTCCGGCTACAGCGGCACAAGCGCCAAGTTCTATGGCGGTGTCACCAACTTTACTCCCGATGGCAGCGGCTCAGCCACCGGCGGGGCCCAGTTCGCCATTATCGATAATGGCGGCAACGACCTCCTGCAGGTCGACGGCATCAACAGCGAAGGGAACTCCAGCGCGCGGTTTGCGATCCTGCCGGTCTGGAAGAAGGCGGATTTCCTCAATGGCGCGGACTCGCAGACTATCAGCTTCGACAACTCGGGGGATCTGCAGGTCAGCAGCTTTTCCGTAGCGGTCAACGACAACGCCATCGGCGACGGAACGCCTTCATTTGGCGCCCTTAGGTGGTGGGTCCAAAGTGGTGGCGTCTTCTACGTCTCACAGGACATCACCGGCGCTGCAAACGTCCTGGAGCAGACCTACACCACCACCGACTTTTCCTCGCTGAATTGGTCGGTGCACAACGTCTCCGAAGGGTCGTGGGACCGGATGTATGTGAACGACACAACCTTCGCGACGGGCAGTTCGGCTTTGACCGATGTGACGGCCGTCGGCTTTTACGTCTCGAGCAATCAGGGCGCCATCTCCGCTGCGGACGGGATCAACTTTTCATCGTTTGAAGTGGAGGCCGCCATCGTCCCGGAACCCTCGGCCCTGATGCTGTTTGGACTTGCTGCTGTGGGTGGCGCGTGGACGTGTTTGCGGCGCCGCCGGCGATAGTCGCAGGGGCTTTCTTGGCGCGAGGGGAGCCAATGTTTGCGCATCAGCCGGCTTGGCGATTACGTTCCTCGCCGGTTGTGAATCCATTCCTCTTCGTTGCCGATGAAGTTTCTTGAATTCGCCGGGTCCCTCGCGTGGCGCCGTTGCAATCCAGTTACCGTCGCGATCCAGAGCGGCTCCTACCGAACCGCCTTCGGGATTGGCCATAAAGCGCTGAACCTTCGCGGCAAGGATGCCGCGACCAACCTGGTAGGATGCCCTCAACCACTGACTAGCGCCAGCCAAGACAAATTCCAATTGCGAGTGAACCAGGACAGTCTTTGCGTTCCTGGGAAATTGTGCGGTTATCGGCCGCCGGCTTGCAACAGGCCCTCTACATCGATAGGAAAAAAACCATCTACACGTAGCCGTGGTTCTGAAACCACGTCCAGGCGTCTTCGACCGTCTCGCGGAGCGGGCGGCGGCGGTAGCCCAGTTCGGCCTCTGCCCGGGCGGAGCTGTACCAGTGGAACTTCCGTGCCGACTGCGCGGCGGCCGAGTTCAAATCGGGCTCCTTTCCCGCAAGCTTGCCCCACCCATCGCCCAGCAGCCCGCCGATGGTCGGCAGCATCGGGCCAAGGCGGAACCGGGGGCCGCGCTTCCCGGCGACCTCGGCGAAGAGCCGCCAGGCGTCAATAAATTCGACGTTTTCCCCCCCCAACAGAAAGCGCCGCCCCACGATGTCGCTTTCCAGGGCGTTGACGGTCGCCTCCGCCACGTCCCGCGCGTCGCAAAAACTGTGGCCGCCCCCGGGACAAACCAGCGGCGGATGCTTGCCGATCGTCACCAGCATCCGGCCGGACGACGGCTTCCAATCCCACGGGCCGAGCATGTACGCGGGATTGACGACGATAGCGCTCAGTCCTTCGCCGCATTGCGCTAAGACGGCCTCTTCCGCGGCCCGTTTGCTGGTGACGTACGGGCAGAGGACGACGCCGCCGGTGGAAGATTCCTCATCGATCACGACGCGGCCCTGGCCCAGCCCCATCGTGTCCGCCGTCGAGACGTGGACCATCCGCAGGCCGCAATCGCGGGCGGCCACCGCGACGATCTTCGTCCCGCCGGTATTGACCCGCCGGTGCGTTTCGCCGCCGGACCAGCCGAAATGTACGTAGCCGGCCGAATGGATAACGCCGTCCACCCCCTCCATCGCGGCGCTGACGGAGTTTGCGTCCGTGACATCGCCAGTCGTCACGTCCAAATCGAGGCCCTCGGTCGTGCGGCGGTCGTAGCCTTCGCGAAGCAGCGCCCGAACTCGATACCCGCGATCCATCAGCGATCGGGCGATGTTTCCCCCCAGGAGCCCCGAAACGCCGGTGACAAGCAGGGTCTTCATCGGTTCTGGCAATCCGCGCGTCGTCGCGACGACTTCGCGCAATCGCAAAGTTCGGTGACTATTTTCCAACACATCCGCAACGGTCGAGTTACAATGTACGGCTGCGGCCGCGGCGGCGGGAGTCCCCCCCGACCGCGGGCAGAACGGTTCCCCATGTTCCTTGGAGTCCCGCAATGAAATCGCCATCCCAGGGTTTCGGCCGCTTCGCGTTGATCGGCGCTGCGGCTTTGCTCGGCGTCTGCGCCTGGTCGATCCCTACGCTTTCGAATGGCCAGACCATGGCCGAGCGGCTCGGTTACCCGGAAGGTCGCGCCGTGGTCCTTCTCGAGACCGTCGACGTTGGATTCTGCCCCGAAGGCAATCTCGCGGCCGAGGCGGCGCTCAAGTGCGGGGCCGTGACGTCGGCGGCCGTCCTGCCGAACGCCCCGTGGTTCGAGGATTTCGCCCGGCGGCTGCGGGCCCAGCCGGACGCCGACGTGGGCGTGAATGTTTCGCTCATGAATCCCTTTGCGGGTCTACGGTGGCGACCGCTCACCGCAGCGGAATCCACCTCGTTGACCGATCGGGACGGATACTGCCCGAAGACGCTGACGCAATTCCTTTCCATGGCGACGGCCGAAGACGTCGGCCGCGAGATCGACGCCCAAATCGCGCATGCCCGCAAGCATGGCGTGGAGCCGACGCACCTGAGCGCCCACCACGGCTCCGTTTACGGGCGGCCGGACTTATTGAAGGAATTGCTGGACGCCTCACGGCGGCATTGGATTCCCGCCGTCCTCGTCGATCTCTCGCCCGAGCGGCTGGCCCGCTTTCAGGCGGAGGGCGTTCCGCTCGATGATCGCATGACCGCGTTGATTGCATCGTATACGCTGCCGACGCTGGATGAATTGGTGTTCGCCCCGCGGGCCGACTCGTACGAAGCCAAGAAGGCCGCCACCATCGAGACCATCGGCAAGTTGCCCGCGGGACTCACGCTCTTCTCGTTTCATCCGGCGCAGGTCTCACACGCGATGGACGAGGCGTTGGGCGAAGAGTGGCGGCAACGGGTTTGGGAGGCGCGACTGCTGGGGGACGCGGACGTTCGGGACGCCTTCGCCGAGAAAGGGGCGCTCTTTACGACATGGCGCGAGGTGATGCGTCGGTACGACGGGCAGTTCGAGCGGCAGGCGGAGATCGAGGAGGCTTCCGCGATAGAACCGGAAAACGCCGTGGAAGGAGAGTAGCCATGCGATATCCGACGACAGGGAACGGCCGTCCGAAGGGGACCATTTTCCGTGAACGCGTCCGCCGCGCTTTAGCGGCTGCTCTGGCGGTTGCCCTGATCGCCGCCGGCTCAACGACCGGGCGGGCCCAATACACCGCGCCTCCGGGCAAACCCGGGGGAGGGTATTACGACTACTATCTCAAGACCTACCGGACGCCGACCGTCAGCCCCGCCCGCTACACCTACGATAAGTACTTCTACCACAACGACACGATCAGCCCCTACATCAACCTGACCCGCCCCACCGGCCCGTACGTGAACAATGCGTTCACGTTCGTAGCTCCGGAAATACGTCGCCGGACCGCCGAGACGCTCAGCCAAATTTCTCCGCAGAAGCAGCGCCAATTCGCCACCCAGATCCAGGGAGTCAAGGCGACGGAGTTAGGCGTCGCGCCGAAGCGGACGTTTCAGCCCACCGCCAACGGGGCCTTTCAAAGCCACTACTACAGCGGGCGGGCCCAGCTTGGGCTTAAGTAAACGAAGTGGTGGAGTTTCGAGCTTCCGGGCGGAATGCCGCGTTTTCGTGCGATTTTTGTCGGAGAGTGAGCGTCCGTTCCCTTTGGGTGTGGCGCTGCGGGCTATTGCGAGTCCCCCTAACTCCCCAGTTTGCGATACCGTAAGCACCCTTGACATCTATCCCAGTTTAACTACGATAGCACTTTCTTTGTGTGCCTTGGAAAGGGGCTCGCCGCACCGCGGTAGGGTATCCAAGCGAAGTCTACGTTGCGCAGCATCATTAAGCAGGGGCATGAAATGTTGAAGACGACGTCCGGGGTCTTGGGGACGCCCGACCGAATGGGCAAACCTCATCACGAAATTGGCGCCAACGGGCAACCGCAGGCGCCGCTAGACGACTACCGCGCCCAACTCGACGGCATCGACCATCAGATCATGGAACTGATTGCCCGTCGCCTGGATATCTGCCGGGACGTGGCTCGTTACAAGAAACGGGAAGGAATCCCCATGATGCAACCGGCCCGGGTGGAGATGGTCAAGCAAAGAGCGGCCCAGAAAGCACGGGGGTGCGGGGTGGATGAACGGTTCGCCCGGAACCTGTACGGCCTGATCATCGATGAGGCGTGCCGCCTGGAAGACGTGATTATCGATTCGCAGTAGACAATTGCCTTAACGCGTGGTTTACCACGCCACGGGAACCCGAGCTTAACGGACATGAGCGAAACGCCCTTCATCCGACGCGCGGCGATTCTCGGCGTCAATGGATTCGTCGGGCGGCTTTTTGCGCGCCATCTTGTCGAGTCGGGCAGGTCGGTCGTTGGGCTCGATCTGCACGAGGCCCCTTTCAGCGGCGATCTCGGCATCGATTACACGCGTTGCGACGCAACATCGCTCGGGTCGCAAGGGATGCGGGCGCTCGTCGAAGCCGACGCGGCGCTGGTTTGCCTTCCAGAGGAAGCGGCCCTGGCGGCCCTGCCTGGAATTTTGCAGGCGGCGGGCAGCGGTGTCCTTCTCGTTGATACCCTGTCGGTCAAGCAGCGGGTCGCCTCGCTTTTGGCGTGTTTGCGCCCCAAGCAGGAGTATCTTTCGATCAATTTGATGTTTTCGCCCAAGATCGGATTTCAGGGGCAGAACGTGGCGGTCGTGAATATCAACGAGGGCCCGAAGGCCGTCGAGTTCCTGGGAATGCTCGCCGATTGGGGAGCGACCGCCGTTCCGGTCGGGGCGGAACAGCACGACCGCCTCGCGGCGCTCATCCAGGTGGCGACCCATGCGGCGCTTTTGTCGATCGGGCAAGTGCTTTGCGACTGGGACTACGACATCGAAACGGCCATGGGAATGGCCACGCCGCCGCATCGCATCATTCTGGCCTTGCTGGCCCGCATTTGCGACGCCGCGCCGGAAGTGTACTGGGACATTCAGCAATCCAACACGTTTGCCCGCGACGTTCGCCAATCGCTAACCGAGAAGCTGGCGGAGTTATCAGACGTGGTGGAGGCGGGACGGGTGGACAAGTTCCGGGAAATGGTGGCGCAGATCGGCGAAACGATCCAGCCGCTCAAACAGGAACTGCTCGACAGCGCCGGCTTGATCAGCGCCGCAAGTTCCCAACCATGTTGAAGTGCGCGATTCACAACACAGAGGAAGATTTTCGGGCGCCGCAGGGCGGCCGACGCCTGACGGAAGAACGACGGTTATCACGGACGCGGAAAGGGACACGATCGCGGCTGCGCCTCGACCCGCGCTGTCCCGGCTTACTCCGATTCGCCAGACATTGTGCAGCATGAAAACTCTCTTGATCGACAACTATGACTCGTTCACCTTCAACCTGTTCCAGCTTCTGGCGGAGGTCGGCGGAACGACCGCGGACGTGGCGAGAAACGACGAAATCAGCATCGAGCAGGTCCGCGCCGGCGGGTACGACAACATCGTAATCTCGCCCGGGCCGGGCACGCCCGGCAAGCCCGAGGACTTCGGCGTATGCGCCGCGGTCCTGGCCGAGGAAACGCTGCCCGTGCTGGGCGTCTGCCTGGGGCACCAGGGGCTGTGCTTCTACAATGGGGGCCTGGTGGACTACGCCCCCGAGGTAATGCACGGCCGCTCCAGCGGCGTCTATCACCAGGGCCTCGGGATTTTCAAGGACATCCCCTCGCCGTTCTCGGCGGTCCGCTACCATTCGTTGGTGGCTCGGGATGTGCCGAATTGTCTCGAACCGATTGCGTGGACCGCGGACGACGTGCTGATGGCGGTCCGCCACGTTCTAAAGCCGCATTGGGGGGTGCAGTTCCATCCCGAGTCGATCTGCACCGAGCACGGCGCCCAGCTCATTCGGAATTTTTTCGAGCTGACCGAACAGCACTGGTGGTCCCAAGGCCGACGCCTGGCGCCCTCGCACAACGGAAATGGACGCGCGACCGCGTTCTTCCCGCACGGCCGGCCATTCCAAGACGGGCAGGCCGACGCCGGCCTTCAGGGCCGACCTTCCGGAAACGGACGCGCGGCCGCCAGAAGGATTCGTCACCGAAAACTTGCGTTCTATCCAGATTCGGAAGCCACCTACGGCGCCTTGTTCGCGTCGTCGTCGCGGGCCTTCTGGCTGGACAGCAGCCTGGTAGTGCCGGGGCTTTCCCGCTTCTCATACATGGGTGAGTGCACGCCCTTCAACGGGGAGCACGTCACGTACGAACTCGCCACGCGAACCCTCGAGGTCTATCGGCAAGGGGAGGTGTCCACGCTCGACGAAGACATCTTCAGCTACCTCTCGCGGAGGGTGGCGGAGATGCGCGTTGACAGCGAGGGGCTGCCGTTTCCGTTTCCCGGCGGCTACGTCGGTTACCTCGGCTACGAATTGAAGGCCGTGTGCGGCGCGCATTCCCGATACCAGAGCCAATCGACCGAACCGGACGCGATGTTTGTCCTGGCCGACCGGTTCGTCGTCTTCGACCATGAGGAGGAGGCGGCTTACCTCGTGGGCGTCGAAGGGCCGGATTCGGCCGATGCGGAGGCCTGGTTCGATCGCGTGGAAGAAGTGCTTCGGCGGATGCGGCCGCCGGCGCCGTGGACCCGCGCCTCTCGGACGACTCCCGTGGACGTCGCGTTGCGGCACAATCCCAGCGAGTATTTGGCGCGAATCGATGAATCCCTCAGAGAGATTCGTGAGGGAAATACCTACGAGGTTTGTCTGACCAACCAGATGCGCGTCGCCGGTCGGCTCGAAACCCTCAACTGCTACCGCGCGCTGCGGAGCATCAATCCGGCCCCTTATTCCGCTTACCTGAATTTCCCCGGCCTGACGGTCCTCTGTTCCTCGCCGGAACGCTTTCTCACCGTTGACCGGGATCGCTGGGTGGAGTCGAAGCCCATCAAGGGAACCTTCCCGCGCGGCCAAACGCCCGAGGAAGACGCCGCCCTCAAGCACAAGCTGGGGAACAGCGAGAAGGACCGGTCGGAGAACCTGATGATTATCGACCTGCTCCGCAACGACCTTGGTTCGGTGTGCGAAATCGGGACCGTACATGTGCCGAAGCTCTTCGACGTGGAAAGCTACGCCACGGTGCACCAGTTGGTCAGCACCATTCGCGGTCGGCTGCCGGAGAGTTGCACGGCCGTCGAATGCGCCCGCGCAGCGTTCCCCGGCGGTTCGATGACCGGCGCCCCGAAGATCCGGACCATGGAGATCATCGATCGGCTGGAAGACGGGCCACGGGGCATCTACTCGGGCGCCATCGGCTACTTCGGCCTGGACGGCAGCGCCGATTTGAACATCGTCATCCGCACGATGGTCGCCACCGCCGACCGCGTCACGATCGGGGTGGGCGGCGCCATCGTCGCCCTTTCCGATCCGGAAGGCGAATTGGAGGAGACCTATCTCAAGGCCAAGGCCCTGCTGAAGACCCTGGAGGCGACGCTGCCGGACCGGCACGAACCGGCCCCAGCGATTACCGAGACGGAAGCGCTGCAAGCCGCTCCCAACCGGTAGCGCTTCACGGGGGCGAGTGTCGCAGGCCAGGCTATCCGCGACATCGCCTCGGGCCGCTGAGATTCCAAATGATGCCCGGTTTGATGGTTCAAATAGCACGGATTGGTGTACAATAGGGGCATAGGCCAGCGCAGCGGGCGGGGCCCCGGGCGAGGCCCAACGGGCGGCGGCCGGATGAACCGACATCGCTTGACAGCGTCACTTGTCGCCCGGTAATGTTACCGCCCCGCGCCGCGAGGCGATTCCCTAGTGAGAAACGGAACCATGAGAATGGCAAAGCAGCTTAGACGCGTCTGCGGGCGACGGGGGACGGGCGATTTTGAGATTCGCTATTGGGTGGCGCTTGCGACGGTGGCCGCGGCGGCGCTGGCGGCCCCCATCGAATGGGCAGGCCCGCAAATGGCCCATGCCCAAGCGGCGGCGGCCGACGAGGCCGACGGCGACTATCCGTACATCGAGTTGGAACTCGCGCCCGAGTATCTCAGCCGGTCGAATTATCTCAAAGGACTGTTCCTCGTCCGCAAGGTCATGCTGGGAACCGCCAGGCTCCAGGAGGTGCAGGAAGGGCAGACCCTAACCAACGCGGATCTTGTCAAGAAATGGTTTCTCCGTGGGCTGCTTCCCAAGATGACGAAAAAGGAGGAGTTGGAAAACCTGACCGAGCACCGGGAACTCATCTTGAACCTGCTGCAGAACAGCAAGGCCAAAGACGCCCATGACTTTGTCAATGAGCTTTTGCTTTCCGCGATGAAGGTGTTTGCAGCCCCGCGCGACGGCAAACAGTATCATCCCGCCGTCCGCTATAACGCGATGCTCATCATCGGCGACTTGAACCTGAACGAAGCGGTGCGGCTGGGAACGAACAAGCGGCCGCCCGAGCCCCTGCTCAAAGCGCTTCCGGTCCTTCTTGAGCAATATGAAGACGCCAGGCAAATGGATGCGATCCGCGTGGCGGCGTTGCTCGGCATTCGGCGGCATGCCGAAGCGAGCCTCCCGGAGGCGACGCAAAAGCTCGTTTTAAGGCAAGTCCTTCCGCTGCTCGACCAAAAAGAGCCGCCCGAAGGCCGCAGCGAGGACGGCCATCGCTGGATGCAGCGGCTGGCCCTCGATATCGTCGGCGCCATGCAAAACGCCGGCGACAGCGACTCCGTGGTCCACGCCGTGTACAAGATCGTGGCCGACAAGGATTATCCCCTATGGCTGCGGTGCGAAGCGGCTGGCGCCCTCGGCTCGCTGCGACCCGGGGATTTACGGATCGACCTGACCGCCGCCACCGGCAACGTCAGCACGCTGGCTGCGATGGCCACCGATTCGACCATCAAATGGCTTACCGCGAAGATGGACGAATACGAGACGCAGGTCGAAGGCGCCGGCGTGGAACGCCGCGGCTCACCGGCGGGGCTGGGCGCCGACCGCGACGGCGTCGCCACCGGGACGGGCACGGGCTTCGGCGTGAATAGCGACTACGAAGAATACTACATCAATCTTGCCCGGCGGCGGATGACGACGATGCTCAACGAACTCCGCACGGCGCTTCACGGCCCGAACGGCGCCGGCGGGTTGAAGGCCGCCACCGCCGGCAAACCCCTCGCCGAATCGGTCAATAGCATCGAAAGCCTGATAAGTGAGCTGCTGCTGAAGATCGAATCGCACGACCCGGCAGAGAAAGGCGCCAGGACGATGAGCCGGGACTGGATGCCCCGAGGTTTCAAGCTGATGGAACTCGGCGCCGAACTGCAGGCGGCCGCTAAACCCGAACCGCCCGACGATACTCCCGAACCAACGGGCCCGGGAACGCCGGCGGGTCCGGGCGCGCCGAGCGGTCCCGGTGGTCCGGGCGGACCTTAACCATTCCGAGCGCTGCACGTACACGGAAGTACGACATGATTCGACGTTGGTTCTCGCTGGCGATGTTGGTTGGTCTTGGGGCGGCCGGCGTGTTGCCCGCCTGTTCGCTTTCGCGGCGCCCTGGCAAGACGACGGAAGACTTACCTTCGGCCCAATCGCTGGATCAGCGCGGCGGCCAACCGCAGGTGGTCGCTTCCCACAACGCTGCGACGACGAACCGTGCCGCGGGGAAGCCTTCCTCGCGCCGCACGTCAACGACGGATTCGACCGAACAGCTTGTCGAGCCGGAATCGGGCGATACCGGTATTCTGGCCGCCGCGATGGCGGATCAACTCACCGCGGGCCTGGCGCCGCGGGGCCAAAATGGAATCGGGCCCGGACGGGAAGGTGAGGAGTCGCCCGAGGCGATCTCCGAATCTTCGCCGCTGGCCGCGTTGGTGGAACGCATCACGGATGAGGGCGGGGAAAGGGCCGCCGCCGCGGCCGGTGAAGAGGGGACAGTCACGGCGGCCTCGCCGGGTTTCGTGGTGACGGATGACCCGGACGAGGAACTGGCGAAGACGCTAATCGAGCGGCTGAGCTTGCCCGCGGCGCGCGAGCGTCTGGAGGCGTTGGCGGAGATTCGCGAGCAGCGAATGACCAGGGCAGGCGCGGCAGTGGCAAAGCTGCTGGGCGACTATGACGTTACCGTGCGGCGAGCGGCCATCGAGACGCTCGTCGCGCTAAGCGCAAAGGATCAAGCGGCGGCGCTGGTGCGCTGTGCTCCTTCACAAGGGGTGCGGGTGCGGGCGGACGCCGTGGCCGCGCTGGTGTCGCTGGGGGATTGGGCGGCGGCGATCCGGTTCGCTGACGATGAAGCGTGGCAAGTGCGTCAGGCGGCCGCGGCGGCCCTGGCCACCGGCGGCACGTCAGAGAACGCGCGGATCGCGCGGCGGCTCTCTCGGGACGTAAGCGTAGCCGTGCGGGAAGCGACACTCGAGGCGACCCGCCACTGGCCCGTATCCGCCGCCGGAGACGTTTGGCTGGCGGCCCTGCAGAACACCGACGTCGCGTCGCGGACCAAGGCGGCGGAATTGCTGGCGGCTCGCTGGAGACCGGCCGCCGCCTTCGACCCCGCCGCCGACGCCACGGCGCGTTACGAAGCGATCCATAAGTTGACGGCGCTGTTTGCGGAATTCAAACGTCGGCGACCGGCGTCCCCGGCGCCGGTGGTGGCCGGCGCTGTCGCGGTGTCGCCGGAGGGCGGCCCGGCGGCGGGCCTCGCGCAGCCGGCGTCGTTCGTTTCGCAGCGGCTTTCGGATGATCCCGCGATCTCGCAACGGCGCCCCGACAGCGCGGCCTCTTCGGAAACGAATGAAGCGGCGCTCGTCGCCCAAATCGAATTGCTGCCCCGCGTGACGGGGTCGCCCTGGGGCGAAGAACTGGCCCTGCGCCTAATCACACGGGGCGACCAAACGCTCGCGGCGGTCGAGTCGATGCTTCGCGGTGGCCGGCCAGTTCCGGACGTCTTTTGGAAGGATGTGGCGCCGGCGCTCGACCCGGTCTATCGCACGCTCGCTGATCTTCCCTCTCGCGAGGACCTGCTGGCCAGCGGCGAGAACGAGGCTTCCGCCACGACGATTCGTCGCCGATGTCTTGCGAATTTCGCGGATCGGACTCGGCGACGACCGCTGTCAAGGCCGGCCGTCTATCGGCTCGCCGAGTTGCTCGCCCATGAAAACGATGCGATCTGCCTGGCGCACGCATTGCGGGCGGTGGCCGCTGCCGACGCCGAACCGGCCCAGCGGCTGGCGTACGCGGCCGTGACCAGCCCCGATCCGCCGGCCCAACTGGCCGGCTGCGAGTACCTGGCCCGCCACGGCTCGCCGCAGCACGCCGAAATGCTTCGACCACTCTTGGAAAGCCATGTGACACAGGTACAGATCGCCGCCTTGAACGCCCTTGGGCGTGGCGCGTCGCTGCCCGACGCCGTAACCGCAAACGCGGTCCAGTCGCTCGTTCGCTCGGAGGATCGCGACGTAAAGGTGGCGGCGGCCGCGTGTCTGGCGGGCGTCGGAGATTCGCGGGGGGTGGCGGCGGTCCTTCGGCTTGCCCATGACGATGACCACCTCACGCGGAAGGCTGCGGCCGCGACGATGGCCGAGCAGCCCCAGCCGCAATATGTCGCCACGCTCATCGGCCTATTGCAGGATGAACGAAATCCCGTGCGGCTGGCGGCCCTCGCTGCCCTGCCGCGGGTGGCCGGACACGACGTGGCCGAGGACGGCGACCCCGGCCTGACGGCGGAAATGCGCATCGAGCGGTGGCGGCGGTGGCACGCGAAGGATGGGGACCGAATCTCGGCGGAGCCTTCCCAGCCCCGATCAGGCGAAACGCAAGGGCGGAAAATCGCCCCCGTCACGGTAGACGCGACGGCGACGTCCGGGGAAGATTGAGCGGTATGTCCGCCGCCGATGATTCGCTGGCCCGCGTCTTGAACGCCCCGCCGATCGTAGCGTCGTTTCTCGAACGGGCCGAGGCCGCCCCGGCGAAGCCGCTACTTGGCCGCATCGAAGGCGACGGTACTTGCTGGAGCACCTACGGCGAAATTTCCGCTTTGGCGGCGGCCGCCGCCTCCTTTCTTCAAGAGCGGGGCATTCGCCGCGGCGATCACGTCGCGGTTGTCGCAGGCAATAGCGCCGCGTGGCTGGCGCTGGACCTGGCCCTGGCGTGCAAAGGGGCGGTGAGCGTGCCGCTGGCGCCCAACCTGCCGATCGAGGCCCTCGCCGAATTGCTCCGCCGCAGCGACGCCCGGCTGGCGGTCTTTCAATCAACGGATGCGGCAAATGCCATTGGCCGTGCGCCGGGAATCTCCTTTGGCGTCGCGGCCATATCGCAAATGGCGCCTCGCGACATGGAGATTTCGAGCGATGCGGCAACGAAAGCCGCAAGGGAGTTGCGGGAGCGGCTCGCATTGCAACCGCCGAAAGATCGTGATTCGCTCGCCACCATTCTGTTCACCTCCGGCACCGCCGGGCCGCCCAAGGGCGTCATGCTCTCTCACGCGAACCTCGCCACGAACACGGCGGGCAAGATCGCGGCCCACGGTTTCGACGGCGGCGAGCGGCGATTGGGCGTGCTCCCGTGGCATCACGTCTTCGGCCGCGTTTGCGACCTGTACGTGAGCGTGGTGACCGGAGCGCCGCTGGTGATCGGCCGAGGGCGCGAGTCGCTGCTACGGGATCTGCAAATCGCTTCCCCGTCTTACCTCAACGCCACGCCGTACTTTTTCAACAAACTCGCCAAGAGTACAGGCCAATCGCTGCGCGACCTCACGGGTGGGCGTCTGGCCGCGTGCCTATCCGGCGGGGCCCCGCTGCCGGAGCCAACGCAGCAGGCGTTTTGGGATGCGGGCATTCCACTCTACCAGGGATACGGAATGACGGAAGCCTCGCCGGTCATTGCCGATTGCACGCCCCACGCCTACAAGCGGGGAACCATCGGCCACCCGATTCCCGGCGTGGAAATTCGACTGGACGAAGACGGCGAACTGCTCACCCGCGGCCCGCACGTGATGCTCGGTTACTACCGCGACGACACGGCGACGGCCGCAGCAATCAAACACGGCTGGCTGCACACGGGCGACCTGGCGGAAATGGACGCCGGCGGCTTTCTCCGCGTTGTCGGCCGAAAGAAGGAAATGATCGCCCTGGCGACGGGCCTGAAAGTATCGCCGAGCAACGTCGAAGCGGCGATCACCGCCGACCCGCTCTTTGCGCAGGCGGTCGTGTTCGGTGAGGGAAGCAACTTCGTGGTGGCGCTGCTGGCGCTCGACACGGATGAGGCGGCGAGACTCGGCCCCGCGAACATCGAAAAAGTCGCACAGCGGCTGTCCCAAGCGACGCAGCGGCTTTCCCGCCACGAGCGTCCGCAATATTTCGCAACGCTGGAGGAACCCCTTTCGCTTGAACGCGGCGAATTGACGGCCAAAGGCTCCGTCAGGCGCGACATCGTCCGGCAGCGGCACGCGGGCCGCATTCAACGGCTGCTCGAGGGGTTTGAAGGGGGACCGGCACATTTTTCGGGCAGCTCGGCTGCCGTTACGCAGGGTTGAGTGACCGAGAAATAGGCCCGTCGCCGTTGTCCTGGCTTGACCCTGCCGCCATCGGCAAGCTATGGTGTTAGTGGTGTCTGACCACCCCTTTTCCCAGTGTGGGCGTCCCTGCCGCATTGGATCCGTTCTGGTCGAAGGGCTTGTCAGACGGTTGAACGTGACGGTTCCCCGCCCGAGGCTCGGCATGCTGTCTGACGAATGCCCTACTGCGATCGATCCCGATGAGGAGCGGTTGTTTTCCTGCCAGAACCGCCTCGGGTACGTGTTCGCCGACCCCGAAATTCTGCGTGCGGCGCTGACGCACGCGTCCGGGGCCAATACGCGGCTCGCCTCGAACGAGCGATTGGAGTTCCTCGGCGACGCCATTCTCGGCGCCGTTGTCTGCGATTGCCTCTATCACCGGTTTCCCGATTTGCTGGAAGGGGAGCTGACGCGGATCAAATCGGTGGTTGTCAGCCGCCAAACCTGCGCGGCGATCAGCCAGGAATTGGGGCTGGATGAATGCTTGATTGTCGGAAAGGGGATGGCCTCTGCCCGGCGGATTCCCGATTCGCTGATGGCCGACGTCTTCGAGTCGATTGTCGCCGCGATTTTTCTCGACGGAGGCATTACAGCGGCCCGCGACTTCGTGCTCACCCACCTGAACGGCGAGATCGAACGCGCGGATGGAGCCGGAATGGGCGACAACTACAAATCGCACTTGCAGCAACTCGCGCAGCGGGACCTCGGCGAAACCCCCACCTATCGCCTGCTCGACGAAAAAGGGCCGGACCACGACAAGGTCTTCAAAATGGCGGCCAAGATCGGCCGCCAATGCTACCCGGCGGCGTGGGGACGGAACAAAAAAGAGGCGGAGCAACGCGCCGCCCGCAACGCGCTGACGGTGCTCGACGAACAGGCGCCGGAACCGAATGCCGCCGCCGAACGCCCGGTGGCGGTTGCTCCGTTGGACGCGGTCTCGATACCCGCCGCGGATGTCGCCATGTCACAGGCACAGCGCTGATCGCAGGCCCGATACAGGCCCGATCAGGGCGTGGCCGCCAGTTCCTCGACCGCGTCGGGCAACGTATTGGCCGCTTCATGTTCCCGCGTGGCGACCGCCAGCCGCATCACCACCGACCAGCGGCCGTGGGCGTCGCCGCGGACATACCAGTGGGGGAGCACCGCGACCGACTGGTGAATCAGTTCGAAACCCCCTTCGCTTTGGCTCACCGCTGCGATGGGGAAGGCCCAGAAATGGGTTGGCTGGTTGCTCGCCAGGCGCGCCCGCAGGCCGAGCCAGTCGTCCGCCAGGCCCAGGTCCCAGCCTTCCGGAAGGTCGAGCCATTCGCCGAGCTGGCCGAGCCGTTCGAAACTCCCGGGTTGCTCGCAATGCTCGCCTCCGCGGAAAAAATACCGGTCATCCGCCCCGGCCGGCATCCCCGCGAAGTTCAGCTCCACCGCAAAGTGCAGTTGGCGGTCCTGCGGCAGGCCCTCCAGCAGATAGGCGATTTCGATCTCGTGGCTGTCGGCGGAAAGCGTGACGCCCTTGGTGATTCTCACATTCGCGCCATCGGCATGGCCTTGACGAGAGAGCTGGGCCTGCACGCGGCCCGGATTGCGGCGGAGTTTCGCCTCGTACACACCCTCGACGAAGTCGCCCAGTTCCTCGGTCTGCCCGCGGGCGACGGTTTCCAGCGAGGCGTCCACGTGCAGGAAATGGTCGATCAGGCTCTTTCGCGGCGCCGTGTCGTATTGCAGGGCCTGGTCGAGTCCGTCTTGCTTGAAGACGACGCGGTCGTGAATGCTCGCGCACTCGTCGCTGCCGTGGCCGCCGACGGCGAGCACCTTGCGATGATAGGCCTCCGGCCGCCGCCGCATCGTGGCCAGCAGGTTGTGCCGGGCCGCCTTCACGTCGAACTCGTAAAGCATCCCACCGCTAAAGGGCGCGAGCAGCAGGCCGACGTGGCGGTTGACCAGCCGCAATTCCGGATGACTGTCGAGGTTGTAGTCAGCGGCGGTGGCCTCGATGTAACCGGCGGGTTGCTGCTCGGCGGCGTCGAGCAGGTTGTCGGCTTCAATCAAGGCGCCGTAGACGGCGTTCCGCAAGTGCGGCAGGTAAACCCCGCCAAACGCTCCGTGCCAGTATCCGCAGTTGCATTGCCCGCGAAAGAGCGACCGACGGGCCGAACTGACCAGTTCTTCGTGCAGACCCGCCGCGGCGGCGGCCTCGACCCGCTGGCTGACCAGCAGCATGCGAGCGTACATCTCTGCGGTTTCTTCATAACGAACCTTGAAATTCCGCCAGAATCCGCCCCGCAACAGCGGTGAAATCTTCGACCAGCGGGCGTCATGTTCGAATTCGTGTCGCAAATCCTCGAGATCGTGCTGGCGGGCGACCGGCAAGGCCCACTCCGTCATCTCGCGGTAGCTGCACTCGGGCAAATAGATTTTGCCGGTGGGACCGACCGCCGCGTGGGCTTCGCTCGGCGTGGCGACGCGAATCCAGTGGGCGTTGTCCTGCAGCAGGCCGAACATCCGCTCAAGCCAGCCTTCGTCGTAAACGTGCCGCCTGGTGTCGGGCCAGGAGCCGAACTTCTCGCCGTCGTCGCCGAACATCACCACGGCGCCGGGCCGCTCCATATTGATCCGGCCGAGATAGTCGATGGTGGCTTGCGGGTCGCCGAAGGGAAGCAGGTACCGCAGCGGTTCGCTGCCGGGGAAGATCGAAAGAAGCCGCCCTTCGTCCTCCGTCACGTAGTAGCCGTGCAACTCGTCCTGGGTGAGTCCGGCGGCCTTGAAGTGGAAGTCGTCGAGAATCGTCCACCGCATCCCCGCCTCGGCGATGTCGCAGACCAGCGACGGCTCCCAGACCCGCTCCGGCATCCACATGCCGGTCACTTCCGTCTGGAAGCGTTCGCGGAGGAAATCGGCGTAAGCGCGAATCTGCCCCACACGGTCCCGCCGGGGGATCATCGTCAGGATGGATTCGTAGTACGCCCCGCCCACGATCTCGATCCGGCCCTCGGCCACCAGGGCCGCGAGCCGCTCGACATATTCCGGGTGATTCTCCTCGAGCCACTCGAGCAAGCAACCACTGGTGTGCAGGCCGATGTTGATGCCGGGAAACCGCTCGAAGACGTCGAGAAACAACCGGTAGCTGTCCTGATAGGACGCCTCGAAAACGTGGTCGAAATTTCCAATGGGCTGATGGTTGTGCAGGCACAGACAAAGGCGAAGCGGCTGGGTCATCGTAGTCGCTGGGCGAGAAATGGGGGAATGATGCGGCGGCGGCGCAAGGCCGGTGATGGAGCGGGCGAGCACGCTACCCGCCCATCCTCTTTCCGCTATCGGCAAAGTTTGCCTGTTCGTTACGCCTTTTCAGGCGACCGATCGGGCAAAATCACGCCGGCGACGGCGCCTGCCGCGTAACCGCCGCTGATTGCATTGTACGCGTTATGCGATTTTCGGAAAGAACCGTCCAAGAACTCGCGTCCCGTTCGATTTGATTAACCGGCACAGGCTTTGTAAAACGCCGTTCGGCTTCACCTCAGTCACGCCGCAATTCCGCCGCGGTCGGGCGCGTCTTGGTACGATTTCAATCGCCGCAGCGCGAAGGCGAAGACGATCCACGCCATCCCTGCAAACAGCAGGTCCACGCCAATGAAGATGCCGATGAAAACGATCGACAGCGGAAAATGGGAGACAATCGCCATGCCGAGCAGCAGGCTGATCACACCGGCCACCAGCGTCCATCCCCAGCCAAGGAACTGCTCGCGGATGGCGGTCACGATCCGTATCACGCCGCCCGAGATCAACACGGCCGCGGCCAGTATCGCGAATCCTCCCGCCGCCTGAATCGGCCGCTCGATGATCAGCAGGCCGACGACGACGTAAAGAATGCCGATAATCAGGCTCAGCGTCACGCCTCGCCAGTTGTGCGACCAGAATGCGGTAATCACCTGGGCGACGCCGGAGGCCAGCAGCATCAGACCGAAGATGCTGACGAAGGCCAGCGTGGCGAACGGCGCCGCGGAGATGGCGCCGATGCCGAGCAGGCTCAACGCAACGCCCAGCACCAGAAACCAAAGCCATTGGCTGGTCAGCGGCCGCACTTCCTCCTGGGCGAATTTCAGTCTCTCTTCGGGAGTGGGAACGGGGGCGAGGCTCATGGTGCTTTCTCCGAGGCGCTAGGGACAGTGGCGGCGATTCTGGTATTATGGCCCAACCATTCGAGAATGCAACGGTCGTCCTTCCCCCATTCCTACGGCTTCCGACACAACGCTACCATGCCCGAACCGCCCGTCGAACACATCCTGGTCGTGCCGACCTCGCTGTTTCACGAACTCGGCCACTTCAACGGCTTTTGCTCCGACGTGGAAAGGTATCTCGACCGACTGCTCGATCCCGCGGTGATGAGCTACCGCCCGCGGCCGCAAATGGAGGGGGACCCGAGCTTCAAGCAGCTCATTCCGTACGTGATTTTTCAGCACGTGGCGGAGGACGGGACCATTTCGGTCTTCACCTACACACGCGGGGCAGGGCAGGGCGAGGCCCGGTTGCACGCCAAACGAAGCGTGGGTGTGGGCGGGCACATCAGCCGGGAAGACGCCGCAACCGACGCCGCCAATCCGTACGAGGAAGGGCTGCAACGGGAACTGGCCGAGGAGGTGGAGATCGCCGCCGGCTTCACCCCGCGCCTCGTCGGACTGATCAACGACGACGAAACCGAAGTCGGCCGCGTCCATTTGGGAATGGTCCACGTGTACGACATGCGATCGCCTGACGTGCGCCCGCGCGAACAGGACCTGCTGGACGGGCGGTTCCTCCCCGCGAATGATTTACTGGCGGACCTCGACCGCTTCGAGACCTGGTCGCGGCACTGCCTCAGAGCCCTCTACGCCGCTCGCGGCGAAGCAGACACGACTTGACGCACGGCGGATGATCTATCTCGACAACCACGCGACGACTCCCTGCGACCCCCGCGTGTTGAACGCGATGACGCCGTACTTTCTCACGGCGTTTGGCAACGCGGGCAGCGTGAACCACCGCTACGGCGCCGAGGCCAAAGACGCCGTGGAAACGGCCCGGCGGCAGGTGGCGGAGCTGATCGCCGCGGCGCCGCGGGAAATCGTCTTCACCAGCGGGGCGACGGAAAGCAACAACCTCGCAATCAAGGGAATCGTCGAGCGTTCGCTTGCGGTCCCTCACGGCGAGCGTCGGCCGCACGTGGTGAGCGTGGCGACCGAGCATCCCGCCGTGCTCGATCCCCTGGAAGCCTTGCAGCGGCGAGGCGTCGCGGTTTCGCTGCTGCCCGTCAAGCCGCACGGGGATTCACGGGCCGGCGAGATCGACTTGGATCGACTGGAGCAGGCGATCACGCCCCAGACGGTCCTTGTCTCCGCCATGCTCGCCAACAACGAAATCGGGGTGATCCAGCCGCTTTCGGAAATCGCCGAGATATGCCGGCGGCGGCACGTCCCGCTGCACACCGACGCCACCCAGGCGGTCGGGCGCATTCCGGTGAACGTCAACGAACTGGGCGTGGACCTGCTCAGCCTTTCCGCGCACAAGATGTACGGTCCCAAGGGGGTCGGGGCGTTGTACATCCGCCGTCGCCGGCCGGCCTTGAAATTGACCCCGCTGATCGACGGTGGCGGCCAGGAGCGGGGCCTGCGGAGCGGCACACTGAATGTGCCGGGGATTGCAGGGCTTGGCGCCGCCGCGAAATTAGCGGCCGAGGAGATGTCGGACGAGGCGCCTCGTATTGCCGAGCTGAAAATGCGGCTGTTTGAGACGTTGATTGGAACCATCCGCGGCTTGGAGCTGATCGGCCCGGCCTTGGAAGTCCCCGGCCTGCGATTACCTGGCAATCTCAACCTCCATTTTCCGGCTTTGGATGGCGAATCCCTCATGCTCGCCGCCCCCGAAATCGCTGTATCCAGCGGGGCCGCCTGCGCATCCACAAAAGAGGAGCCCAGCCACGTGCTCAGGGCTTTGGGCCTGACTCCCGATCAATCGCGCTGCTGCCTGCGATTCGGCGTCGGCCGAATGAACACGGCAGAGGAAACGGACCAGGCCGCAGAGATGCTCGCCGCCGCAGCGGCGAGACTCGGGCGATTTGCATAAGCCAAGGAAACCCGCAGCGTAAGCAAGGGAACCCGATCCATCCATCCACTTTTCTCCCGGCCGCCCGTCCGGTATTCTTGAAATAAGCACCCAACGAATCGTCCCCCCATTTTGGAGATAAGCAAAAATGGCTGTAACATTGACCGAAAAGGCCGCCTCCGAGGTGAAGCGGATTCAAGAAGAACAGAAGTATGGCGCCGAGTACGGGCTCCGCGTGGGCGTCGCCGGCGGCGGTTGCAGCGGTTTTCAATACTCGCTCGGTTTCGACAAGGAATTCGACGACGCCAAAGACACCCGTTATTCGCAACATGGCGTAAACGTCTTCGTCGACAAAAAGAGCGCCCTGTATCTCGACGGCACGAAGGTCGACTTCATCGACAGCATCCAGGGCCGGGGCTTCGCCTTCGATAACCCCAACGCGGTGAAGAGCTGCGGCTGCGGCAGCTCCTTCCAGGCCTAGAGCCTCGAATCTTGAGACGCGCGGAGTGAGACCGCATGGCGGCCGCCCTGGATTTCCCGAAGCTCGATGTGATCGCGGTCGGCGCCCATCCTGACGACGTTGAGATCGCCTGCGGCGGCACGCTCGCGCAGTTGGTTCGTCTGGGATACCAGGTGGGCATCATCGACTTGACCGACGGCGAGCCGACGCCCGGGTCACCCGGGCCCGAGATTCGTTTGGAAGAGGCCAGGGCCGCCGCGGAAACGCTGGGCGTGGGCATCCGGGTTACGCTGAACCTTCCGAATCGGCGGCTCTTCGACGGCTTTGAAGAGCGTGTCCTGCTGGCCAAGGAGTTCCGCAAGTACCGGCCTGATGTGGTGATCGGATTCGGGGACAAGACGCCGATGGCCTCGCCCGACCATTGGCAGGCGGCGCAGATCACCGACGCCGCCGTCTTCTATTCGCGGCTGACGAAGTGGGACGAGACGTTCGACCACCTGCGGGTCCACACCATCCGCCACCAGGTCTACTTCCAGCTCTCATTCAATCCCACGCCGCCGCCGGGGGCCGCGGGGACGTTTGTGGCCGATATCAGCGATACGCTGGACACAAAACTCGCCGCCATTGATTGCTACAAGACACAGTTCCCGCCACATAAACGCGGCATCTTCGACCGCATCCGCGGCCTGGCCATGTCCGCCGGCGCCGCGGCGGGTTACGCCGCCGGCGAACCCTTTGCCACCACCCGGGCAATCGCCACCCGCGACTTGGCGGGCCTTCTCCACAGCGGGCAGGGCCCGACGGGGTTGTTTCGGGACCCGAAACCGGCGTAGCGCGCCGAAAGCCTGGCCTACGGCAGCGCAATCCGCCCCTCCAAGAAGTCGCTCAACTCGATGTGCATGTGCCCAATCTGCTGTTGCAGGCGGACAAAGGCGTGCGCGACCCGTACGCTGCCGTCGCGGGCCGTGTTTTCGATGTGAAGGGCCAGGTGCTCGGCCAGCGCGGCGCCGAAGATGCGGATCTGGCCTTTGAGCGTATGGGCGGCGCGGCGGAGCGAGGCGGGGTCCTCGTTGTCGATGGCGTCCCGCATTTCACCAAGCAATTTCGTCGTTTCCTGCAAACAGGTGTCCACAAGGTCTCGGAGCAGCGCCTCGTCGCCGTAGGCCGTTTCGAGGACGGCCGACCAGTCAATCAGCGACGATTCGACGCAGGCCAGTTCGTCCTCATCCGTTTCTTGCGCGTGCTCGGCGGCATCGTCTCCCAGAACCCGGGCGAGGGCGCGAAATAACTCGGTGCGGCGAATCGGTTTGGTGACGTACTCGTCCATGCCCGCTTCCAGACAGCGTTCACGGTCGCCTTTCATGGCGTGGGCCGTCAAGGCGATGACGGGGGTGTGCCCGCCGGTTTGGCGCTCGTGCGCTCGTATCGCCTTCGTCGCTTCCAAACCGTCCAACTCCGGCATTTGAACGTCCATCAGCACCAGATCGTAATGGCCGCGCTTCCACAGCTCCATTGCTTCCCGCCCGGTGGCGGCGACGTCAACCTCGTGGCCGTGTCTGGCAAGTAGCGCCAGCGCCAGCTTTTGATTGACGAGGCTGTCTTCGGCCAGCAGGATCTTCAGGGCGCGAATCGCGGGCAGTGATTCGGCCGGCGCCATCGCCTCCCTTGCTTCGACCCATCCATCGCCAATGGCCAGCAGGACCGCATCCAGCAATTCGGACGGCTTAATGGGTTTCATCAGATGCGCGGCGACGCCCAACTCCTCGCAGGCGGCCGGGTCCCCGGGGCGGTCGCCGGAACTGAGCATCACGATGACAGCTCCCGAAAAGTTGGGATATTTCTTGATGCGGCGGGCCAGCTCCAGCCCGTCGGCGTCGGGCATGTGGGCGTCGGTAATCACCAGGGGAATGGGCCGGCCGGCGGTCGCCGCTTCGCGCAGCAACGCCATCGCTTCGTCGGCGCCGGCCGCGACGCTCGGCGCCATTCCCCAATTTCCAACCAACTCTTGTAGCAGTTGGCGACTGGTCTGATTGTCGTCAACAATGAGGACCGGCAAACCGCGAATGGTATCCGCGCTCGCGGGCGGAACCGCCGGTGGCTGCTCGCTGGACACGCGGAAACGGGCCGTGAAGTGAAAGGCGCTGCCGCGGCCGTCCTGGCTCTCCGCCCAGAGGTTGCCTCCCATCAATTGCACCAACCGCGAGCAAATCGCCAGTCCCAGGCCGGTTCCGCCGAAACGGCGGGTGGTGGACGCGTCGATCTGCTCGAAGGGCTCGAACATCCGGTCCAGCTTGCCGGGCGGAATGCCGATGCCCGTGTCGCGGACCGTGTAATGCAGGACGACGGAGTCATCCGTGGCCGAGTCGACTTCGACCTCGACGGCCACTTCCCCCCGCTCGGTGAATTTCACGGCGTTGCCGACCAGGTTCACCAGCACCTGGCGGAGCCGACCGGCGTCGCCGGCGAGCAGAACCGGGACCTCGGGAGCGATACGGCACAACAATTCCAGCCCCTTGTCGGTCACTCGCAGGCCGAAGGACTTCATCGTGTCGCCCAGCAGCTCCGCGTGGTTGAGGACGGCATTCTCCAGCACCAGCCGGCCGGCCTCGATCTTCGAAAAATCGAGGATGTCGTTGATGATCGTCAACAGCGACTCGCCCGACTCGAGCACCGTTTTGAGATAGTCGCGTTGCTGCGGCCGCAGTGGGGTTTCCAGAACCAGTTCCGTCAAGCCGAGCACCGCGTTGAGCGGCGTGCGGATTTCGTGGCTCATGTTCGCAAGAAACGCGCTTTTGGCAGCGCTGGCCTGGTCTGCGGCTTCCTTGGCGCGAAACAACTCGTCGAGCGTCGCCTCCAGTTCGCGGGTTCGCTCGGCCACTCGTTCTTCAAGTTGCTGGTTCAGCGATTGGAGATTGGCCTCCGCCCGCTTCTGGGTGGTGATATCGACGATGGCGCTGAGGACGAATAGCCCCTCGTCGGTCTCCACGGGGTTGAGGCCGATTTCAACCGGGAACTCGGTTCCGTCCTTCCGCAGGCCGAACAGGTCCCGTCCCTCTCCCATGCGCCGTGCGCGGGGACAGGCGACGAACCCCGCACGCGCCGCCGGATGCGCGGCGCGAAACCGCTCGGGGACAAGCGTTTCGACAGGGCGGCCCAGCAGTTCCTCTCGGCGATAGCCGAACAGCGTTTCGGTCTCGGCGTTTACCAGCACGATCTCCCCGGCCGTATTGACCATGACCATGGCGGTCGGCGCCGCCTCGACCGCGGCGAAGAACCGCTGCTCGATCCGCCGCTCCTCCTGCCGCTGTAATGGATCACGGGCCCGCTCCAGCCGGCGTCCCCACCACCACGCCGCCTGAAACCCGAGTAGTGCGGCGACCAACAATACGGTGACGAACAACACAAGGTTTTCGCTTGCTCGCGTCGCGAGGGCAAATGCGATGATGCCCCCGGCGATGACGATGATTAGTCCGGCCATGAACGGAAGCCACCGTCGGAACTTCGCGATGATCGCTTCCATCGCCAGCCGGGCCTGCAACAGGTCGTCCTCCATGAGCAAAACCTCCCTTGGCCGACCGACCGTCTTCCGCATCATGGTGCGGGCTCCTTAAGATCGGGGTTGCACGGGATTGTATCCTGCACGCCCCGCGCCGGCCACACGGCGGTTGTAAATATTCGACACGAAACATTTTACCAACTTGATCGATAAAGTGAATAGTTTGGTTGGAAAAACGACAAAACACATTAACAAAAGAACGGCGAGTTACCATACCCGCAAAGCCGACTTTCCGGCTGGCGCCGCATCCGGGAAATCGCACCGACAATGGCCCGACGGGGTTGGGCGAGATTCGCCCCCCCACGGTTTCAGATTACAGGAACGCCTGTTGGCGAGGGGGATGATCGACCCCTTGGCCCCAACGCGGCGACGCAACGCCGCGCTTGTTCTTGACGACGGGTTCGACTAACCTTGTTTCCTGACCCTTCGTGTCCCTGGTCCGCGTCCGAGGAATACGCCGATGAACTCCCTGCCCGGCTGCGTGCTGTTGATCGCGCTAGGTTTTTGCGTCCCGCGGTCCGCGGTAGCGAAGGATAACCGGCCTAATATCCTCTTTTGCCTTGCCGACGACTGGGGTTGGCCGCATGCGGGCGCCTACGGAGACCCCGTGGTCAAGACGCCTGCGTTTGACCGCCTGGCCCGCGAAGGCGTGCTGTTCCGGCAGGCGTTCATTTCGTCGCCTTCCTGCACGCCATGCCGTAATTCAATCATTACCGGGCAGCAGTTCTATCGCCTGGGACCGGGGGCGAACCTGTACGGCGCCCTCGACAAAAACGAGCCCAACTTCGTCTTTCTGCTGCGCGACGCCGGGTACGAGGTCGGCCATTGGCGGAAGGCCTGGGGCCCCGGCAATTTCAAGCAGGGCGGGTACACCGAGCATCCCTGCGGGCCGCATCAACCGTTCACGCAGTTTATGAAGAACCGCGACGCAGACAAGCCGTTTTGCTTCTGGTTTGGTACGTCCGACCCGCATCGGGATTACGTGAAAGGGAGCGGGCGAAAGAGCGGCATGGACATCGACGCGGTTCCCGTTCCGGATTTCTATCCCAACGCGGAGGCGATCCGCAGCGACATCGCCGACTACTACTTCGAAGTTCAGCGGTGGAACCAGGATGTGGCCGACGCGATCAAGCTGCTCGAAGACGCCGGCGAACTCGAGAACACGATCATCGTGATGACGGGCGACCACGGAATGCCCTTCCCGCGGTGCAAGACGCAGCTTTACGACTGGGGCGCCCATGTGCCGCTGGCCATTCGGTGGGGCAAGACGGTGAGTAAGCCGGGACGCGAAGTGACCGATCTCGTCTCGCTGACCGACCTGGCGCCGACGTTCCTGGCCGCGGCGGGCGTTGACATTCCCGACCCCATGACCGGCCGCTCGCTGCTGCCGATGCTGCAAAGTGAGAAATCCGGCCGGGTGGACGAAACCCGCGACCATATCGTTTACGGCCGCGAGCGGCACACGCCGTGCCAGGAAGGAGAACGGACCGGGTATCCCTGCCGCGCCATTCGAACGGACGAATACCTGTACATCCGCAACTACGAACCCGACCGCTGGCCCGCCGGCACGCCAGACCATGAGAACGCCTTTCTCAAGAACGCCTGGCTGGGCGACTGCGACAACGGGCCAACGAAGTTCTACTTGTGGGCCAACCGAGACCGGGACGACAGCCATCGCCGGTATTACGCCCTCAGCTTCGCCAAGCGCCCGGCCGAGGAACTGTACGTTCTGGCGGACGACCCCGACCAGGTGACCAACGTAGCGGTGAATGCGAAGTATGCGCATGTGAAGAACGAGTTGTCGGCCCAACTGACCGAGTATCTCAAGCGGACCGGCGACCCGCGGGAAACCGAAAGCGACGCAAACCTCGACCGTCTGCCGTACATCGGCGGCGTAGCGAAGTGGCCGGGGGAGGGCGCATTCAAGGAATACGCGCCCAACCCGTAGCGGCGCCATAGGAGAAGATGGTCCACGAGGCGATGGACGTTGCGGCTGCTGGGCCAGTGGTGGTTGGCCGTGTCGCGGGCGGGGCGGGCGCGAAAGGCGACTGCCAGGCCCCGGTTTACTGGCGGTCGAGCGTGCGACCGGCGGTTGCCAACACCGAGTTGGCTCGGTAGGTTCAGGAGCACGACCAGACAGCTTGACCCTCAACTAGCAAAGGAAAACGAGATGTCACGAGCGCATGTTGTCACGCTCAGCGCCGTCGCGGCGGCAGTGTTGGGGTTCGCCCATCAGGCGGCGGGCCATTGCCAGGTGCCCTGCGGCATCTACGGGGACCAGATGCGGTTCGAGCGGATGCTCGAGGACCAAACGACGGTGGCCAAGGCCATGGCGCAGATCAACGAGCTATCCGGCAAGAGCGACGCCCTCTCCCACAATCAGCTCGCCCGCTGGGTCGTCAACAAGGAAGAGCACGCGACCAATACCCAGCGGATCATCGCCGATTACTTCATGGCCCAGCGGATCAAGCCAGGCGCCGACAAGGAAGCGATGGCCAGGTATCTCAAGCAGCTCACCGCCGCCCATAAGGTGATGCAGGCGGCGATGAAGGCCAAGCAAACCGTCGATTCCGCCGATGCCGAAGCCCTCAAGCAGGCGATTTTCGATTTTTACGAGGCGTATGAGGGGAAGGAATTTTTGGAGCACGCGCACGAATAGACGGCGCGAGCAGACCTCGCTGAAAACCGGCCGCAAGTGCTGCGTCGCGGCCCAGAAATGGGATCAGAGCCATCAGCCGGACGCGCTAGCGTCCGGTTCATTCCGCGGCAACCGTGGGCTAGCGCCCTACGGCTAATCCCACATTCATGTTGTGACGCGGCGTCGCGGGGCGTCTTGCGCTTGCCTTCTGCCGGGGAATGCTTACGATGGGAATGGATATATTGTCGCGTCATCTCGCGTTCATTCCCCGCCCGCCGTTTTTCCCGCCGTACCCATGGCCCGACGTTCCCGCGCCCGTGAAGTTGTGCTGCAACTTCTCTATCAAGAGGACCTCAATCCCGGGGCGACCGCTTCGCCGGAAGGATTTATGGTCGGCCGCCTTCGCGGCGACGAGGATCTGGTGGAATTCGGTAAGGGGCTTTTCTCGGGCGTCCTCCGCAATCGCGAGGAACTTGACGAGATGCTCACGCAGATCGCCGAGAATTGGACGCTCTCCCGCATGGCGGTGACCGACCGCAACGTCCTTCGCCTGGGGGCGTTTGAATTGCTCTACACCGAAACGCCCGACCGCGTGGCGATCAACGAGGCGGTCGATCTGGCCCGCCGGTTCGGCTCGAAACAGTCGTCGCAGTTCGTCAATGGCATTCTCGACCGGCTGTTGCACAAGCGGGATGAGACATGAGGTCTATCATTCCGTGTGAAGTTTGTACCTGATACGCAATTCCCGCACTGCACGACCGATGGCCTTTTTCAGCCGCTTTAGGAAATCCGATCCTCCCGAAGCCTCGGCCGCCGCTGATGAGGGCGGCGGTTGGTTCAGCCGGTTTCGACAGGGGCTCAAGCGGACCTCCGACCTGCTGAACACCGATATTCGCGACCTGTTCAAGGCCGAGGGCCGGCTGGTGGATGACGCGTTCCTCACGGAGCTTTTCGCCGCCTTGGTGAAGACCGACATGGGTGGCGGTCCGGCCGGAGAAATCCGTGACCAGATCGCCAAGGAGTTCCGCGGCCGCCGGGTGGAGCTGGCCGACGTGTTGGCCGTCGTCGCCGTTCGCGTCAAGGCATTGCTCGCACAGCCGGAAGCGCCGATCCGCTTTGCCCAGAGCGGGCCGACGGTCGTGATGGTGGTGGGCGTGAACGGGTCGGGCAAGACGACGACCATCGCCAAGCTGGCCCACATGCTCAAGCAGGACGGGAGGTCGGTGCTGCTGGGAGCGGGGGATACCTTTCGGGCGGCCGCCGTCGAGCAGCTCGGCATCTGGGCCGAGCGGATCGGCGTGGACATCGTCCAAGGCCAATCCGGAGGCGACCCGGCCGCGGTCGCGCACCAAACCGTGGCCAGGGCGTTGGAGACGGGGATCGACGTTTGCATCGTCGATACGGCCGGCCGGCTGCAAACACAGGCCAATCTGATGAAGCAGCTCGAAAAAATTCGCCGCGTGATGAGCAAGCAGATTCCGGACGCCCCGCACGAAACGCTCTTGGTCCTCGACGCCACCGCCGGCCAAAACGGCATCAGCCAGGCCCGCGGGTTCTCTCAGGCGGTGCAGTGCACGGGAATCGTGCTGGCCAAACTCGACGGCACGGCCAAGGGGGGTGTCGTCATTCCGATTCGCCAGCAATTCGACCTGCCGGTGAAATACGTGGGCGTCGGTGAGAAGCCGGCCGATCTCGCCCTGTTTCAGGCGGCGCCATTCGTCGAAGCGCTCCTCGCGGTGGATTGATTGCGTCTCGGGAAAATCAAACCCAGCCGCTGCGAATTGCTCGGGTTGCCGCTTCGGCTTGCCGATGTTCGGCGCGATTCCGCGAGCACAACCGCTATGACCAGCAGAATTTCCCAAAACGGGCGAAAAGGCGCTATTGGAACTGGCCGGCGGCGGGTTTCCGGTTAATCGGCTTCTTTGCGGCCCGCCGATACGAAAGGTGGAAGGCGCGTATCGCCTTTGCAGCGTACGGATCGGGAGCGTTCGGACCAGGGCTTGTGCCACCGGTTCCGCCCGCGGCCCAACCGGTGGAACGGATCGGAAGTCATCTCGGAGTTCTCGTCCGGCCGTTCCCGGCGCCCACCGACCCACAGGAACCCGCCTGCTGGCTCCAAGCTGCAAACTTCCCACTAAGCCTTGTGCGCGCGTGGACGGCGCGCAATCCGCCCAAACGGCATGGAAACGGAGTACCAAACGATGAAGATCACGCAATTGACGATTGTCTGTGCAATCGCCGTGGCGTGGGTTGGCCATCCGGCTACCGCGCAGCAAGTCAAGCAACCGGTGTCGGTGAACCCCGTCGCCTTTGAATACAATTACTATGAGGATGAAGTCGCGAGCGAAGAATCGCCCAGCGACAAGATCGTGCCGCCGGACATGGCCCAACCCGCCGATCCGCCGCAAGCGCCCGCCGCCCCAACCGCGGGTTGCGGCGACTACGGGTGCGGCCTCGACGGTTGCGCCAGCCGATGCGGCGCTGGCCTTTCCGGCTGCCGGCCCAGCTTCGGGCGGCGGCTGATGGCTCGCAGCGCCTGCATGTGCTCCGGCGATCCGTGGGAACTCTCCAGCGGCGACAACTGCTGGGACATCGACGTGGGTGGCTGGTTCCAATTCGGTTACCACACCGAGGGCCGCTACAACACCCCGACGAGCCCGTTCCCACCGGACGGCACGAGCCTCTTCAACAATCGTCCCAACCAGGTGCAATTGCAGCAGGGCTGGCTGTACGTCGAGAAGGCCGTTGACAACGGCGGTTGCGGCTGGGATTTCGGCGGCCGCTTCGATTACGTCTACGGCACCGACGGACCCAACACGCAAGCCTTCGGAAACCCCGGCAACGAATGGGACAACGGAGCCGGCGGAACGGGCATCGGCGGCGCCGATCCGGCGTACGGCCATGCCGTGCCGCAAGCCTACCTCCAGGTCGCCTACAACGACCTGACGATTACGGCCGGCAAGTTCTTTACCGTGGTGGGATACGAAGTGGTCGCCGCTCCGGGCAACTTCTTCTACTCCCACGCCTTCACGCAGAACAACGCCGAGCCGTTCACCCACTCGGGCGTGCTCGCAGAATACGCCTTTACCGAGAACATCACGCTGTGGGGCGGTTGGACCGCGGGTTGGGACACCGGCTTCGTGCAGAACGCCAACGGCAGCGTGTTCCTCGGCGGCTTCGCCTTGCAGCTTACGGATCGCCTGTCGTTCGCCTACGTAACCACGATGGGCAACTTCGGCGGCGTGAGTGACGACGACGGTTACTCGCACAGCATGGTGCTCGACTGGGCGCTGTCCGATCGTTGGGAAGTCGTCCTGCAAAGCGACTACATCGAGAACGACCTGTTCCTCGGCTCGCCCGACGACGTGTTCGGGGTGAACAGCTACCTGTTCTACTACCTGAACGACTGTGTCGCCTTCGGCCAGCGGCTCGAGTGGTACAGCGACCCGCGGCAGCCGGACGAAGTGCTGGCCTACACGGCCGGCGTGAACATCAAGCCGCACGCCAACGTCATCATGCGTCCGGAAGTCCGCTGGCAACGTTACGCCAGCATCACGGACGAGTTCCTGTTCGGCATGGATGTGATCTTCACGTACTAGCCCGACGCCGGGTCCCCCGCGACCCGCAAACCCCCGCTTGAACGAGCGCCAGGGCCGGAAACGGCCCTGGCGCTGTTGCATTTGAGCGGGCCGGATAGCATCATCGTCATGGCGCGTGGTCCACCCCGCTCCGCCCCGGCCCGCGCCTACGGCTTGGGGTTAAACAAAGGCTTTCATGTACTATCTCACCGAACAATGGCTGCCCACGCTTATCGTCGGCCTGTTGGTCGCGGTGGGGTTGTTCGGGCTTACGTGGTTTACGCAGCGGCGGGTGTTCTGGTACGCGATGTTCGGCTCGCTTGCGGTGACGGCCGGGTTGATCGCGCTCGAGCGCTACCTGGTGACGGAAGCGGAACGGGTCGAGGCGGTTTTGTATGCCGCCCGCGACGCCCTCGTGGCGAACGACCCGGAGGCGCTGCTGTCGCACATCTCGCCCGACTCGTCCGAGATGCGGAATTCCGCCAGTTCCTATCTGCGAAACCTGACGGTCACGGAGGCGCGGATCAAGCCGGACTTGACGATCGCGCTTGACATGAAATCGCAGCCGCCGGTGGCCCAGGCGACGTTTCACGGCGTGCTGGTGATCTCGGACACGACCGGCGCGTTCTCCCACCAGCGGTACGCCGCTTTGTTCCGCATCCGCTTTCGCCAGGAAGACGGCGAGTGGAAGATGCGGAGCTACGAACACGAACCCGCAACGCATTCGCCGTGAATCGCCGGCGGCCGTAGTGTAGGTCTTCGACGTGCCGAGATGCGGTATTGGCAGGTTTCAAACCTGCCCCACGATTCTTGACCGATCACCGTCCGCCGGGCCCTCTTGGAGGACCGGGGGTTCCCGGAAAACCTCCGCCCGGGCCGGCGCCAGGCTCACCCGGAAGACCTCCGCCCGGGCCACCCGCTCCACCGCCGAAGCCGCCGCGCCAGAACGGGCCCCACCCTGGCCAGCCGCGGTAGAACTGGTACATCCCGTAAAAGGGCGGGCCCCATTGAGAATATGGCACACTGAAGGGCCGATAGGGGTACTGCCACTCGCCGTAGGGCCGCACGGGGCGTCCCCATTCTTCGACAATGTGCAGGTTGTCGGCGCCCAGCGGGGTGCGGATCGTGCTGCGGTTCTGCCGATAGCCGCTGCGCACGAAGTCGCCGGTGGGATAGACGATTTGCGGGGGCGGCTCCGCCACCTTCCCCAACCGGTCACCCGTTTGCGGATCGTGCGTGAAGGTACTGGGGGCGAAAATCCAATCGGCGGCGGCCGCAGGCGCCCCCACACCGCACGCAACCGCGACTAGTAAAATTCGAAATGGCGCCATCGTCAACTCGGCGAGAAGGGACCTGGCGGGCCGCGGCGCATCCGCGGCCGGCGCCTACCTTCCAGTCTAATTGCCGAGTTGCTCAATCCAAAGCTTTTCTTCCTTGGGGTCCCAGCGGTATCGTTCGTTTTCGGCGAGATCCGGAAGCCGGACGCCATTCTCCTGAATGACCGCTTTCATATATTCCTCGTGCGTGGCGGGGCCGCGACCACCATGATTTGCTTTGTACGCCGCCAGGCAGGTCCGCAGGGAGTTAATAAGCTGAATGTTCTGTATCCGTTCATCCATGGTGAAGCGGGCCTTGACGACTTCCGTAAGGTAGCCTCCGCCGTATTGGCCCTTCTCGCCCCGGCTAAAGGCGGCCTCGCGGCGGTCTGCGCCTTCCACGGACCCGGACGCCGGGTCGGAGAGATCGGCGGTCGCGGGGTCGGCCGCGCCACCCGCCGCGGGATCGTCCGTTCCCGCCTGCTCGTCCGCGGGAAGGAAATCCTCGCGGCGCAGCGTCCGCGGCTTTCCATCGCTTCCTTCGCCGGCGTCGGAAGCGGTAACCGCCGCTTTTTCGGGATCGTAGGCGACCGTCCGAACGGGCGGGCCGTCCGCGCCACCGCCGGTGAACCGCGGTTGGTCATCCCCCCCGCCGCAGCCAGCGAGCGTGAACAGGCCCGCCGCGAAGCCAACGGCAAGTAGCATTTTCGCACGAAGCATCGGTCGTCTCCTCTGATGGAACACGCAACGGGTCGCGAGTTGCGTCTGATGTCTTTTCCCCATTATCAGCCGCCCGTGGGGAAGGAGACAACGCCCCTTCGTTGCGACGGTATCGCGGCGGTCATTCTCCGCGAATCGAGAAGGGGATCTTCCGCGTCCGCTCGAGCGCCGCCTGGTTCGTCAGGTCGAACTGCAGCGGCGTGACGGTGATGTCGCCGCGGGTAATCGCCTGCAGGTCATCCTGCGCGTCCGTTAGAATCGGCGCCGGGTCGCCGGTCGCCCAGTAGTAATCGCGGCCGCGGGGGTCCTCCCGCCGCTCGAACTGCTCCCCATAGCGGACCACGCTCACCGGCACGACGTCCACGCGGGGATTCGTTTGAGCCAGCGCCTTCAAGGGGAGGTTGATGTTGTAAAGCGTGCAGGCCCCGTCGCCGTGCCGCACCATTTGCTCGATGAGTTGACGTGCGATGGGGGCGGCCTTGCCGAAGTTGGGCGAACGCTCGTCCCGCTCCATCGACACGGCGATGCTCGTCACGCCAAAAAAGGCGCCCTCGATGGCCGCCGCCACCGTGCCGCTGTAAAGGACGTTGATCCCCACGTTCAGCCCGTTGTTGATGCCGCTGACCACCAGGTCCGGCCGGCCGCCCAGCAATTGCACCATCGCCAGCTTCACGCAATCGGCCGGGCTGCCCTCGACCGACCATCCGCGGCGGCGGTCGCCGTCAAACACTTCCTCGCACACCAGCGGCGTAAGAAACGTGATCGAGTGCCCGACCCCGCTCTGCTCCGTTGCCGGCGCCACCACGGTGACCTCCCCGAGCTTGCGGAGTTCGGTTTCCATCGCCGCCAGGCCGGGGGCGTAAATCCCGTCGTCGTTGGTCAGCAATATCTTCATGGCCGGGTCATCCGTGCGAAGCAGAAAACGGGGTAGCCGCAGGGGGTCGGGAGTCTTTTTCGGTCAACGCATTCCCAATTGGATTACCGCTTGGACCGAAAAAGACTCCCGACCCCTTCCCTCTCCGAATCGTGCAACGTCATTTAGTAACATGCGTTCTGATGGGTGGCGCGCCCATAGCGGACCATCCTGGATCGTCGTTGCGGTTATCGCCCTGGTCAACATGCCGAGCGGGTTTGCAGTCAATCGCCGGGAGCGGTGGGCGTGGAGGCCGAACGATACGCCTGGGACCGGCCGGCGGCAATGGCTGGTCCGGGCCCGAGGGGGTCGGGAGTCTTTTTCGGTTCAGCTTCTTCGGGTACACATACGGGTTTGGCCGAAAAAGACTCCCGACCCCTGCCGGGCTCCGCCCGTCCCCCATGTCTGCACTTTACGACCAGCGCGTTCTCGTTCTCGATTTCGGCTCGCAATATGCGCAACTCATTGCCCGCCGCGTGCGGGAGCAGCACGTCTTTTGCGAGATCGTCCGGCACAACATTCCGGCCGCGGACGTGGCGGCCCGGCGGCCGAGCGGCTTGATTCTTTCCGGTGGGCCGAGCAGCGTTTACGATCAGGGGGCCCCCAAGTGCGACCCCGCGATCTTCGACCTGGGCCTGCCGGTGCTCGGTATTTGCTACGGGATGCAGCTCGCGTGCGAGAGCCTCGGCGGCCGGGTCGAAAGCAGCGCCTCCCGCGAATACGGCCACGCGCGGCTGCGCATCGTCGAGCACGGGGATTTATTCGACGGCCTGCCCACCGAGACCGACGTCTGGATGAGCCACGGCGACCAAGTGACCGCCATTTCTAACGCCTGGCGCCCGCTGGCCCGCACCGGCGCCTGCCGCTATGCGGCGGTCCGTCACAAGGATCGCCCCGTATTCGGTTTGCAGTTTCATCCCGAGGTGACGCACACCCCCCTCGGCCTGTCGGTGCTGCGCAACTTCGTCATTGCGATCTGCGGCTGTGACGGCGCCTGGAAACTCGGCGACTTTGCCAAGGAGACGATTGCCCGTATCCGCGAGCAAGTCGGCGAAGATCGGGTCATCTGCGGGCTTTCCGGCGGGGTCGATTCCTCGGTGGTCGCGGCCTTGCTCTACCAGGCCATTGGCGACAAACTCTCGTGCATCCTGGTGGACAACGGGTTGCTCAGGAAGGACGAACAGGGGTCCGTCATCAGCGAGTTTACGCGGCACTTCAAGACGGACCTGCATGTGGTCTCGGCGGAGGACGTGTTTCTCGATGCGCTAAAGGGCGTCTCGGAGCCGCAGGAGAAACGCCGCCGGATCGGCCACGCCTTCATCGACTGTTTCAAGAAGGAGGCCGAGAAGATCAAGGGCGCCAGATATCTGGCCCAGGGAACGCTCTACCCCGACGTGATCGAGAGTGGCGCCGCCGAGGGCGGTCCCGCCGCGACCATCAAGCTCCATCACAACGTGGGTGGCCTGCCGGCGGAACTCGGCTTCGACCTGATCGAGCCGCTTCGCGATTTGTTCAAGGACGAGGTGCGGCGGCTGGGCATGGAACTCGGTTTGCCCGAAGACCTGGTGTGGCGGCATCCCTTCCCCGGGCCGGGCCTCGCGGTGCGGTGCCTGGGAGAGGTCACCCGCGAAAAACTCGCCGTGCTTCGGGAGGCCGACGCCATCGCCGTCAGCGAAATCAAGGCGGAAGGCCTGTACCGCCAAACGTCGCAGGCCTTCGCCGTGTTGCTGCCGGTGCAAAGCGTCGGCGTGATGGGCGACGCCCGAACCTACGAAAACGTCGTCGCCATCCGCTGCGTGACCACCGACGACTTCATGACGGCCGACTGGAGCCACCTGCCGCACGAGGTGCTGGCCCGCATCTCCACGCGGATCATCAACGAGGTGAAAGGCGTGAACCGCGTGGTGTACGATATCAGCAGCAAACCACCGGCGACGATCGAGTGGGAATGAGCCGCCCGAGCAGGCGATCGCGATCGTCCCGCGGTTCGTGGCGTATGCGATGACCTACGGCACGTACCGGGACGTGGCGGTGATTCAGAAATACCTTTCGGACGACGGCTTGCGGGAAGCGCTGGATCAGGCCCCGCCCGGCGTTTTCGACAACCGGTCCTGGGCCTATTGGAATCTCAAACTCGGCCGCTATCCACCGCCGCCGCCGCCGGTTCGCGAGATTCCCAATTCCGTGGGACCCGCATGATGTTTCGTTGCGTTGGTGCGCAAAGCGCAACGCGACTCAGCGGGCGGAGAGCGAGCGATTGGCGAGCGGCCGACGCGACAGCGGCAGCCGTGGCGAGCCTTTCATCGCGCGGACCAGCGCGCGGCGCAGCGGCGGCCGCTGGGGCGCGGGGCGTTGGCCTTCGCCTGCCTCGGCGGCGTCCTCCTCTGGGGAGGCTTCGGTGGTCGCCGGCTTCGCGCAAGCCGCGTCTTCGGCCGGCAGCCGCTTCACCTCGCCGCGGCGCACGCGAATCTCCCGCGGCGCCTCGACACCCACCTGCACCGCCTGTCCCTTGAAGCGGACAATCGTGATCACGATGTCCTCCCCAATCTGAATCGTCTCGCGGGCCTTCCGTGTGAGCACAAGCATCTCTGTTCCTTCCGTGTGGAAAAGCGTTGAAAACCGTTTAACCGCAAGCCATAGGCGAGCGACCGCGATGTTTAACCGCAAGCCGAAGGCGAAGCGGAGGTTTGACCTTGACAAGTCGCAACATGGAACAGCAACTGCCGTGCCAGAACCGCTCAGCCCGAACGTGGCCGCCAACATAAGTTGTTATTTAGAAATGAATTACGCAAACCAAGCAGAAAAAGAATCCTGGGCAAACGCAGAAGCTAGCGTCGAAGGGCTAAGGCGCTCTGTGCAACGTTTCTTGTAAATCGGCCAAAATCGGTTCTTAATGAACGACCACAGAGCGCACCGAGGCGCAGAGAAAAAGGCACAAGATGAGCCACGATGGGCCGTGAGACCGCACAGACGAACATATCTCTGTACTACAAATGTCCTGGTTCGCCCGCAATTGGAATTTGTCTTGGCTGGCGTTCGTCAGTGGTGGAGGGCATCCTGCCGGGTTGGTCCGGCATCCTTGCCGCGAAGGTTTAGCGCTTTTTGGCCAATCCCGAAGGGGGTTCGGAAGCGGCTGCTCTGGATTGCAACGGTAAGGGGATTGCGACGGCAGGGGGTGGTAAAGGGGCGGCGGCCCTCGGCGTGGCAAGCCGCCGCAAATCGACACTGAGCCACGACCGTGAGGGAGTGGCCGCAGCAGGGTTAACGGACGCGGGGGCCGCTTCCTGACGGGCGCGGCTCGGCTCGGGCTCGGCGATCACCTCGTTCTTGTTGGCGAGCTTCGCCTCAAGCTGCTCGATCCGGTGG
>Ga0180438_10001815_pt1 | contig 36760 bp, 24 predicted proteins | sample SS_ome_12_FD_132455 | JGI IMG/M metagenome (GOLD analysis project Ga0180438, IMG submission 132455) | Hypersaline lake sediment archaeal communities from the Salton Sea, California, USA - SS_3_D_2 metaG | ecosystem: Environmental > Aquatic > Non-marine Saline and Alkaline > Hypersaline >... | reverse complement strand
TGTGGCCAGCAGCCTGCAACCCCTTGCAGACTCGATCCAACCGCATTTAGCACATAAGTGCTTGTCGCATCAAGACTTACTTCGCTGCCGCTCCCTCCTCCAGTTACCGGCGTAGTGTGCCACACCGGCTCGCAGGCGACCGCCGGCGGCTCGGCCCCGTCCGATTCGAGCCGGTAGCAGATCGCCCCGGCGTGGAAGGGGCAGGCGATCATCAGTAGCGGCTCGTCGTAGAGCGGGGCGACGGCGTGCTCGTCGTAGCCCTGGGAGTACCGGTCCTGCCAGAGGACCCGGCCGGTCTCCGGCTCGAACAGCGCCAGGGCGTTTTGCAGCAGGGCGGCCACGTAGCGGCGCCCGCCCAGCTCGACGGGCAGGACCGAGCAGTAGCTGGCCCGCCCGTCGCCAGACGCCCAGACCGTCGAGCCGTCCCGGGCGTCGAGGGCCACCACGCTGGCCCCCTTGCCGCCCACGGGCAGGATCACCTTGCCCCCTTCCACCAGCGGCGAGGCGGAGTAGCCGAAGTCGGTCCCCCGACCGCGGAAGTCCTCGTTGACGTTGCGCTGCCACAGCGGCGAGCCGTCGGCCGCGCGCACACACCGGACCACGCCGACCGGGCAGGCGAAGTAGAGCCGTCCGGCATGATACGTCGGCGTGGACCGGGGCCCGGGATACATCCCGCCCGGGTCGTGTGGCCAGTCGTAGCGATGGGCCCAACGCTGGCGCCCGGTTGCGGCGTCGAGGCAGACGAGGCTTTGGGCCGTGAGGCTCTGCGTCTGCGTGTAGACGCAATCGCCCACGGCGATGATGCCCGAGTAGCCGCGACCGATCTCCCGAAGCCACAACACCGGCGGCCCCTCGGCCGGCCAGCGGTCGGCCAGGCCGGTCTCGTCGCTGGTGGCGTCGTGGTGCGGACCGCGGCGATGTGGCCAGCCGGGCTCGTCGTCGGGCGGGGCGGGCGTTGCGTCGCCCGTGGTTGACGGGGCAATCGAGGGTCTTTGCGTAAAGTCGGGCAGGCCGCCGATCACCAGCCAGACCACCAGCCCCACGCCCACGAGCAACGCCACGCGAACCCCGGCAACCAGGGCCGTGGTGGCGAAACGTTTCAGAGCGGACCGTGATAGTCGCACGGATCGGCTGCTCAGCGAGACGAGACACGTTGGTGAGGAGACAATGTATTATACCGGCCGCTTTTCGGCGCGGCCACGGTCGGCGTCCGCGCCGTAGTCCGCGCGGCAATCGCCGTAGGAAGGCTGCTCGCAGCCACGCCCGGGGTTGCGGCAAGGGAGCGACCAGGTATATTTTGCGTTCAACGGCCCAAAGCGTGCCTTGCACGGAATATACCCGGCCCCTCTTTCGCCCATGCCCTCTGACGCCGCGCTTCAGCCAAGTAGCCCGATCGCCGTGGAGAGGCCCTCTCCCGTGCCGTTGCGCGCGGTGGTGATCATGGTGGCGGGCATGACGGCCGCCTGGATCGCGGCCGGCTCGGTGGGGCTCTTGGCCGACGGGCTGCGCCACGCGCTGGTGTGGCTGGCCCTGGGCGTGGCCGTGGTGGCCGCGTGGCCGCGGCGCGAGGGGCCGGTTGGCGATTGGCTCAGCTTGGGCGTCGGCGTGCTGGCCGGCCTGGTGATGACCTCCTTCTCCGACCCGGCGCTGGGCGTGCTGGCCGTGGCCGTCGTGTTGGCGGTCCTGGTGCGTTCGCCGCACCTGTTGCGAGGGCGGCTGATCCTGCTCACGACGCTCGCGGTGGCGGTATTCGGCGTCTATCGGGCGGCCTACGAGGCAATACCCGCGGTTTGGCTCACGGCCAACGGGCTGGGCAGCGTGCTGGGCTCGCTGGGCGCGGGCGCGGCCGACCGGGAGCTGCACGTGGGGGCCACCTTCGGCGGCGTCGGTTTCCTCGTGCTGATGGCTGCGTTCTACGCGGGCTGGCTGGTGTGGACGCGCACGCCCCGCTGGCCCCGGGCGATCTCGGCGGGGGCGGCGATCCTCCTGGGGCACATCGTCTACCTGGTGGTCCTTTCGTTCGCCGGCGAGATGCTGGCCGCCCTGCCCGAGCTGCGCCCGCCGGAGGTGCCGGAGCAGGGCACGAACCACGTGGGGGTCTTTTCCTGGTCGGTGGCCGTGGGCACGCTGCTGCCGTGGTGCCTGCCGGCGCTGGGGGCGGCGATTCACGCCGCGATCGCCGTGGTGATGGTCCGTTGGGCGATTTGGGCGCCGATCCCCGAACCGGAGCCAGCGCAAAAGAAACGCAAGGAAGACCTCGCCGGGCGCGAGCTGGCGGCCGATATGCTGCTGACGTTCGGCCCGGCCGTGCTGGCCGTGGCATTTTCCGTCGCGGCGGTGTTGAGCACGGCCCGCTCGGACCTAAGCGGCACCCGGGTCGTCTTCTACGAACAAGGGCAGCTCGACTGGGAGAAGCCGGAGTACGGATCGAGCGAGGGAGGCATGTACGGGATGCTGCCGGTGCTCGTCGAGAGCCTGGGGGGCACCGTGGTCCATTCGCAGGAGCTGACGGCCGCCGACCTGGGTGACCAGGAACCGACCCCCGGTCCGAACTCGACGTCCACCGTGTTGGTGCTTTTGCACCCGGACCGTCCCTGGCCCGAGGAGCGGCTCGAGCGCCTCGGGCAGTGGGTGCGCGACGGCGGGGCGCTGCTCGTGGGGGCCGGGCCGCGCATGGCCGACGGCACGCGGCGGAGCAGCTTCGACCAGGTGCTGCGCCCGCCCGGCGTCGAGGCCGGCATCGAGGTGCGTCACGACACGGCCATCTCGGCCGTGCCGCATTGGGAGGGGACGGTCGGCGCCCTGAACCACCCGACCACTACGGGGATCGACGACGGGCGCAACCGGCTGGGGCTGTTCTACGGTTCGTCGCTGGCAACGCGGTGGCCGGCCCAGCCGCTCGCAACGGGGCGATTCGCCTTCAGCGAGCCGGGGAGCCGCGCCACGCGCACCGGGCAGTTCCGCTACGACGCTGGCGAGCTGCTGGGTGATTTGACCCTGGCCGCCGAACAGCGCGTCGGGCGCGGCCTGGTCGCCGTGCTGGGTGACAGTACGTGCCTGCACAACGAGATGATCGTGCGGGCGTACCCGTTTGCGGGCCGGCTGCTCGCGCGCTTGGCCCAACGAAGCGCCGGCCCCCGGGCGTGGTGGCGACAGATCCTGGGGCTCTTGGCGGCGGCCGGGCTGGTGGGGCTTTTGGCCTGGCGTCCCAATGCCCCGCGCATCGCGATTGGCGCGGTGGTGCTGGCCGTGGCGCTGTACTGCTGCGTGGCCGCAAGCCACCACGCCGGGCGGGTCTTGCCCGAGGGACCCGCCGACAGCCCCCATCCCGTGGCCTACATCGACACCACGCACGTGGAAGCCTACAGCAGCGATAGCTGGGGCGACCTGGGGCTCAACGGGCTGGAGCGGACGTTGATGCGGGCCGGCTACCTGCCGCTCTACCTGCCCGAATTGAGCGGCGAACGGCTCGAGCGGGCCGCCATGCTGATCTCGATCGCGCCGGCGCGGGACTTTTCCAGCGACGAACGGCAGACCGTCGATCGTTTCGTTCAAAGCGGTGGGCTGCTTGTCTGCACGGCGGGGGCCGAACACGCGGGGGCCACGAACGAGCTCATCGAGCAGTTCGGCTTCCACGTCCCCCCCTCGCCGGTGCCGCCGAGCGAACTCGCGCGCGAGCCGCGGCCCGAGGGCGTCCTCTACTCCCGCTATCTGGTGATCGAGGACTACGAGCCGGCCATGTGGCACCATGCGGCGTGGCCGGTCGAGGATGCGGACGGGAGGGCCGGCGTGCTCAAACGGGACATGGCCGACGAGCCGACGATCGTGATGCGCTCGGTCGGCAAGGGTGCGGTCCTGGTGATCGGCGACACGTACTTCGCCACGAACGAAAACCTGGAGTGGGGGCCCGTCCAGCCGACGATGGAGAACGTCGTGTTCTGGCGGTGGATGCTCTCCCGCGTGATCGGGCCGGAGTGGCTTCCGCCGAAGCCGGAAGCGGACACCTCGACCCCTGAGGAGCCCCCGGCCGAAGAAACTCCGGCCAAGCCGCCGCCTGATGAAGAGGCGTCGCCGCCCGAAGAGGAGGTCCCGCCGGAAGAGAAACCGCGGGAGGAGACGCCCGGCGGCCCCGGTGCGCTGCCGATCGGAGAAATGCCGGGGCCCGTCCCACCCGAAAAGCCGGACAGTAGCCGTCTCGCTCCGCGAGACGGAGCTGCATCTCGCGGAGCGAGATGGCTACTCGCAGGGGAGGCTCCGTGATGCGGATGTGGATCGGCTTGGCGCTCCTGTCGGTCTCGTGGCTGTTGGGCCAGAGTTACTTCGTCCCCGCGGCGTACGTGGCATGGATCAGCGTGGTGATCGTGGGCACGCTGCTTTTGGCCGGCGTGGGGGACTGTCCCGATTTTCGCGCAGCGAAAATGGGACTGTCCCCTTCGGTAGGCCGACTCGGGGCCGCCGCCCTGCTGCTGTTGCCGGCCGTGATGCTCCTGCCCTGGCCGGAACGCATGGGGCCACTGCTCATCTTCCTGGGCGCGGGGCTGACCACGGCCACGGTCCCGCGACGGTGGATCGACCGTGTGGGGCGCGGGGCGATAGGCGCCGGCGTGGTGCTCCTGGTGCAATCACTCGTGATGGCCGGCTACGCTGCCTACACCGCGCGGGAACACGACCTGCCCGGCCCGCTGGTTTGGCTTTTGACAGGCGTAGCCAAGCTGTTGGGGATCGACGCGGCCGCCGAAGCGCCTTACGTCGTGCTGCACTCGATGCGCGGGGCGCACCGGCTGGCCGCCACGTGGGAGCTGCTCGTGGACCCGGCCACGCTTTGTTTCTACCTGGGCGGGCTCGCGCTGTTGGCGATGCTCTGCTGGTCGCGTCTGGCCCGCGGGCGACGGTGGACGGCGTGGATCGCGGGCATCAGGGCACTGAGTCTGGTGATCGTGGTCTGGCTGCCGGTTCGGGCCGGGCTGTTGATGGGTTTGTACCTACACCGCGCGATCCGCTTCGACGCCGAGCGCCCGTTGCACGTGATGAACCAATTCTTCTCGCCGTGGGTGCTGCTGGGGCTCTTGGCCGTGCCGGTCCTCTTGGCGTGGCGGTTCGTGCGCCTTCCCGGCTCCGAGCCCGAGGCCGCGGCGGGCGACGCCCCCGTGCCCGCCGACCCGTCGCAGGACGTAGAGCCCTGGCGTCTGCCGGCGGCGGCCGGGCTGGTGTTCTTGGGCGCGGCGATGCTCACGGCGGCTGTACACTACGACCCGGTCGGCAGTCCGACTTGCGACCCCGACGGGCAGCCGAGAAGGGGCCGGGTGATGGTCGTCGAGCGCCACTCCACGTGGGAGCCGACCACCCGGCCCTACGACACCACCTGGTTCGGCCACGACTCGGGCTACAACTACGCGGCGGCCTACGATTACCTGGGCCAGTATTTCGAGATGTCGCGGCTGTTGGAGTCCGACGCGATCGACGACGAGACGCTCGCCGGCTGCGACGTGCTAGTGATCAAAACCCCCACGGCCCGGTATTCGCGCGACGAGGTCGACGCCGTCGTGCGGTTCGTTAAAGGGGGGGGCGGGCTGCTGTTGGTGGGTGATCACACCAACTACGAGCGCGGCAGCACCTACATGAACGACATCACCCGATACTTCGGGTTCACCTTCCGTCACGACCTGCTGTTCGGCTTCGGCGAATCGCCCTATCGCCAAGTGTACCGGGCGCCGTGGGTGCCGCACCCGATCGTCCAGCATCTGCCGCCCATGGACTTCGCCGTCTCCTGCTCGGTCGACCCGGGGCGGAGCCAAGGGCGGGCGGCCATCCGGGCCACGGGGCTGTGGAGCCTGCCGCCGGACTACCACATCGAAAACTTCCACACCATCCCCCAGCACCGGCCCGACATGCGCTTCGGGGCCTTCATCCAGCTCTGGTCGACCCGCCATGGCAAGGGCCGCGTGCTGGCCTTCACCGACTCGACGATCTTCTCGAACTTCTGCGTCTATCAGCCGGGCAAGGTGGAGTTGCTCCGCGGGATGGTCGACTGGCTCAATCACGACAACGCCCTGGGCGACCCGCGGTGGTGGCTGGTGATTCTGGGCTTTATACCCCTGGGGGCCGGGCTGTGGCTCGCGCATCGCTGCGCCGGCGCGTGGCTGGTTCTCTTAGCGACAGCCGCTTGCGGCTTCGCCCTCGCAGGCGAGACAATCGCCGCGCTCAACCGCCGCGCTCGACCCATCCCCGAAGCCACCAACCCCCTGCCCCGCGTGGTGATCGACCGCACCACGTCCGCCGTGCCGCTCTGCCGGGGGCCCGACATCGGCGACGAAGAAGGAAGCGGCTATGGGCTTTTCGAGATGTATCTGCCGCGCCTGGGTTGCTACACCACGCGGCAGACCGGCTCCGACGTCTTCGCCGGCGACCCGGAGATGCTGGTGGTGATCTGCCCCGACCGCTCGATCTCCGCGGAGTTTGGCGATCGGGTCGAACGCTACGTGGCCGAGGGGGGCAAGCTGCTGGTGATCGACTCGCCGGAGAACGCAGCCTCGACGGCCGACGGCCTGCTCTGGCCGTTCGGCGTCTCGGTGCTCCGCGAGCAGCCGTGGAAGGGGCTCCTCTCGTTGGGGCCCGAGTGGTCCAACGTCACGGTCGAGCTGGCCTACGAAGTGGCGGGCGGCGAGCCGGTCGCGCGCCTCGGCCCCCGGCCCGTGGCCGCGGTGGCCGAGTACGGCAAGGGTAAGGTCATGGTGATCGGCTTCGGGTCCCTGTTCAACGACCAGCGCATGGGCATGACCTGGATGCTCGAGCCGGACGCCGAGACGCTCCGGCGCTGCGACGTGCTCTTCGCCCTGGCCGGGTCGCTGCTGCGGGACGAGCCGGTGGGACCGCCGCCGAAGCGGCGGGATTCGGAAGTTCCCTCGTCAGACGTTCCGTAGGGCGGCGCCGTTGGAGTACAGCCTTTAGGCTGCCCGGCGGCTCGGAGCCGTCTCATTCCTTGCCCGTGACAGGCTAAAGCCTGTACTCCAACGCGAGATTTCCCCAGGGGCCGAAATAGTTGGAAACGCCGTGGGGACGTGCTACCATGGTTCCCGAGCGCCGACGTACCGCAACCCGCCTCTTACCACGGAGCACCTGCCATGAAGATCGCACGCCTCGTCCTGCTGTTTTCGCTGTTTGCACTGCTCGCCGCGCCGGCGACTGCGGCCGGGCCGCCGATGGTCAACGAATCGGCCCGGGAGATCCCCGTGGCCTACGACGTCGACGTGGTCGTGGTGGGCGGGGGCACCGGGGCGGTGTCGGCCGCCGTGGCCGCGGCCGCCGAGGGGGCCGAGGTGTTCCTGGCCGCCCCGTACCCCTACCTGGGCGACGACATGACGACCACGCTCCGCCTGTGGCTCGAGCCGGGCGAGGTGCCCACCTCGCCGCTGGCCCGGCGGGTGTTCAACGACCGGGGCGAGGGCGTGGGGCGCCATCCCCGGGCGATGCCTTTCACTTACGAGGCCGACGTGGCCAGCGATGGCAAGCACCCGGACACGAAGCCCCTCTCGCTGCTGTGCGACGGCAAGTGGGGCGATGCACCCAGCCAGAGCGTGCAGTACAACGGCGACGTGACGATCACCGCCGACTTAGGCGAGGTGAAGCCCGTCGAGCAGGCCCGCCTGGCGTTCTACCGCCGGGCCGGAGCCACGACGGCGGGCGGCGGCTTCGACGTCAGCGCGGCGAGCGTCTCCGTGAGCGACAACAAGCAGTCGTGGCGCGAGGTGGGCGTGGTGAAAAACGAGGCCCCCTTGGGCGGCGAGACGTGCGACGTCCTCACCGCGACGATCGACACCGAGGCCCGCTACGTCAAGCTCGCCGTGGCCAAGCCGGCCGAGCTGGAGCGCTTGCTGCTGGGGGAGATCGAGATCATCGGCCGCAAGGAGGTCCAGCGGGAGCAGCCCGTTGTCAAGACTCCGCCGCCGCGCCCGATGCACGTCAAGAAGACGCTCGACGCCGTGCTGATCGAAGCCGGCGTTACGTTCCTCTATAGCTGCATGCCGACCGACGTGCTGGTCGACGCCCAGGGCAACCCCTGCGGCATCGTGATGGCCAACCGGGCGGGGCGCCAGGCCGTGCGGGCCAAGGCGATCATCGACGCCACGGATCGGGCCACCGTGGCGCGGCTGGCCGGGGCGAAGTTCCGGCCGTATCCGGCGGGAATGCACACCTTCAAACGGACCGTGATCGGCGGCGAGCCGCTCACCGGCCAGGGCCTTTCACACCGGATCGTGCTGCCGCCCTACATCGGGCCGTATCCCAATCGGGCGGGCACGTCCAGCGGCGAGTTCAACGTGATCGAGTACACCTTGCAACTTCCGATGAAGGACGCGAGCTACGCCTCCTGGGCCGCGGCCGACCAGCGTGCCCGCACGCTCACCTACCACGACGAGCAGCAGTTCACGTCCGACCTATTGTTCGAGGTCCCGCCCGACGCGGTGCAGGGCCGGCAGCCGGTCACCGGGCCGTGGACCGGCGTGGAAAAGCTCCCTCTGGGGGCGTTTCAGCCGGAGGGTGTGCCGAACGTTTACGTTCTGAGCGGCTGTGCCGACGTGTCGCGCCAGCAGGCGGAGAAGCTCTTGCGCCCACTGGCGCTGATGGACATCGGCGAGCGGATCGGCAAGGCGGCCGCCGCCGAAGCCGCCGCGGCAACGAAGCCGAGCGGGGCCAAGTTGCCCGGCGAGCCGGCCGCCGGGCCCGCAGCCGCCGGCGACGTCGAGGAGTTTCTCACCGGGGTGCGGCCCACGCAGGAGAAGCTGCCCACGGTGCCGCAATCGGAGCGGGCCCTGCCGGTGCTGGGCGAGTACGACGTCGTGGTGATCGGCGGCGGCACGGGCGGCGCCCCGGCCGGCATCGGCGCCGCACGCCAAGGGGCGAAGACCCTGGTGGTCGAGTACCTGCACGGGCTGGGGGGCGTGGGCACGCTGGGGGCCATCTCTTCGTACTACTGGGGCAACCGCGTGGGCTTTACGGCCACCATCCCCGGCGGCGGACGCTGGGTCATTGAACAGAGAATGGAGTGGTACCGGCGCGAGCTGATCGACGCCGGGGCCGACGTCTGGTTCGGCACGTTGGGCTGCGGGGCACTGGTAGAAAACAACGAAGTGGTCGGGGCCGTGGTCGTGACCCCCTTCGGCCGCGGCGTGGTCCTGGCCCATACGGTGATCGACGCCACGGGCAACTCCGACGTGGCCGCCGCCGCCGGGGCCGAGACGATCTACACCGACGCCAGCGAGTTCGGCATGCAGGGGACCGGCCTGCCCGGACGCAAGCTCGGCGAGACGTACAACAACACCGACTTTACGATCGTCGACGAGACCGACATGCTCGACGTCTGGCGGATGTTCGTCTTCTCCAAGGAGAAATACCCCAACGCCTTCGACCACGGGCGCCTGATCGACACGCGCGAGCGGCGGCGCATCGTGGGCGACCGCGTGATGGACATCCTCGACCAGGTGAACGAGCGGACCTATCCCGACACGATCTGCATCGCCCGGAGCAACTTCGACACCCACGGCTACACGGTCGATCCCTACCTGATCCTCGAACACCCGGAGAAGAAGGGCATCGACGTCCACATCCCCTACGGCTGCTACCTGCCCAAGGGGTTGGACGGCATCCTGGTCACCGGGCTGGGGAAGAGCTGCCACCGCGACGCGGTGCCGCTGACGCGCATGCAGCCCGACATTCAGAACGAGGGCTACGCCTGCGGGGTGGCGGCGGCCATGGCGGCCAAGACGGACGTGCCGGCCCGCAAGGTGGACATCAAAGCGCTTCAGCAGCACCTCGCCGAGATCGGCAACCTGCCCAGCGACGTGCTGGACGACGAGGACAGCTACCCGTTGCCCGACGAGCAGGTGGCCGAGGCCGTTCAGAGCCTGGGCCAGGGGGGCCACGGGGCGGCCGTGATTCTGGCGGCGGCCGACCGGGCGGTGCCGCTGATGAAAGAGGCCTATGCCAAGGCCGACTCGCGCGAGCAGAAGCTCGTCTACGCCCGGGCACTTTGCACCATGGGCGAGAAGACCGGGCTGGAGGACCTGATGGCCGAGGTCGAGGCCGCCAAGCAGTGGGACCCGGGGTGGAACTACCGCGGCATGGGCCAGTTCGGCTCGGCGTTCTCGCCGCTGGACAACCTGATCGTGGCCATGGGCCGGGCCGGCGACGCCAAAGCCGTGCCGGTAATCCTCGAAAAGGTTGCACTGCTCGACGCCGGCAAGGACTTTTCACACCATCGGGCGGTCGGGCTGGCCCTGGAGCTGATCGGCGACAAGGCCGCGGCCGGGCCCCTGGCCGAGCTGCTCGAAAAGCCCGGCATGACCGGCTACGCCCAGACCGACATCCAAGAGGCGGTCGAGCGGGGCGCCCCCGGCGGCACCAACGCCGAGCAGGGCCGGCGGGAGTCGCTCCGCGAGCTGCTCCTGGCCCGGGCGCTGTACCGCTGCGGCGACCACGAGGGCCTGGGCGAACGGATACTCCACGAGTACACCCACGATCTCCGCGGCCACCTGGCGCGTCACGCCAAAGCGGTGTTGGACGAGGGGAAGTAGGCGCGACGCGCAGCCGGTTCGGGCGGAGTGTCCGCCGGAGCGAGCCGACCCGGTAGGGCGGTCACGCTACGGGATGCAGGGACTCCGGAACAGGATTGTCGGGCCTCTGTGCCGCCGCGTCGCAGCGCGCAAGTACGCCGAGCGGCTGATTTAGAGTTGACCATCTTTGGCAGGATTCTTAGAATCATGCGATTTCTTGGTCGTACCTTATACGACCGATAAACATCATCGGCGAAGTCGTGTATCGAGCCCCCACACGCGATTCCACTGCCGGGCGGCGAAACAGGACCCCGACACAGCAAGGAGAGGATCCCAATGGCCAGCAGCACCACGAGCCCGCACATTCACGATGACATTACGCGGTGCATCGGCAACACGCCGCTGGTTCGGCTGCGGCGGATTGCCGAGGGCTGCGTCGCCACGGTGGTGGGCAAGGTGGAGAACATGAACCCGCTTTGGAGCGTGAAGGACCGCATCGCACTGGCCATGATCGAAGCGGCCGAGCGCGATGGCGAGATCAAGGAAGACACGGTGGTGATCGAGCCGACCAGCGGGAACACGGGCATTGGGCTGGCCTACGTGTGTGCGGCCCGGGGCTACAAGCTGATGGTAACCATGCCCGAGAGCATGAGCATCGAGCGGCGGCGCCTGCTGAAGGCCCTGGGTGCGGAGCTGGTGCTCACGCCGGCGGCCGAGGGGATGCCCGGCGCCGTGCGCGTCGCCGAGGAGCTGGTGGCCCAGCACTCCAATTACTACATGCCGCAGCAGTTCAAGAACCCGGCCAACCCGGAGGTCCATCGCAAGACCACCGCCGAGGAGATTTGGCGCGACACCGGGGGGGAGGTGGACGTGGTGGTGGCGGGCGTGGGGACCGGGGGCACGATCACAGGGGTGGGCGAGGTGCTCAAGGAGCGGAAGCCGGAGGTCCGGGTCGTGGCCGTCGAGCCGGTCAACAGCCCGGTGATCACCCAGAAGCTCGCCGGCCAGGAGCTGGTGCCCGGCAAACACACGATCCAGGGCATTGGGGCGGGGTTCATCCCCGACGTGCTCAACCTCGACGTGATTGACGAGGCGGTCCAGGTTGCGGACGAGGACGCGATGGAGACTTCCCGGAACCTTGCCAAGCTGGAGGGGTTGATGTGCGGGATAAGCTGCGGGGCGGCCACTTGGGCCGCGCTCCAGGTGGCCCGGCGGCCCGAGAACGAAGGCAAGCTGGTCGTGGCGATCCTGCCCGACCTGGGCGAGCGGTATCTCTCGACGAAGCTCTTTCCCGAATAGCGCAAAAAATCAAGCGGCCTGCCTCAGGGAAGGGCAGGCCGCTTGGTGGATTGCGAAGTCGAGGGCCCCTTGGATTTCTTTGGGGGGAAACGGAGCCTTCTTCGGTCGACTAGCTGCAGGGCTCGCAGCAGGCCGGCTCGCAGCAGGCGGGCTCGCAGCAGGCGGGCTCGCAGCAGGCGGGCTTGCAGGTCGCGCAGGCCATCTTGGCCTTGAGCTTGCCGAGCAGACCCTTCAGCGGCTTGCAGGTCGGGGCGCAGCAGGGCTCGCAGCAGGCCGGCTCGCAGCAGGCCGGCTCGCAGGCGGCGGGCTCGCAGCAGACCGGCTCGCAGCAGGCGGGCTTGCAGGTCGCCGAGGCCATCTTGGCCTTGAGCTTGGCGAACAGACCCTTCAGCGGCTTGCAGGTCGGGGCGCAGCAGGGCTCGCAGCAGGCGGGCTCGCACGCGGCGGGCTCGCAGCAGGCCGGCTCACACGCGGCGGGCTCGCAGGCGGCGGGCTCGCAGCAGACCGGCTCGCAGCAGGCGGGCTTGCAGGTCGCCGAGGCCAGCTTGGCCTTGAGCTTCCCGAACAGGCCGCCCAGCGGCTTGCAGGTCGGGGCGCAGCAGGGCTCGCAACAGGCGGGCTCGCACGCGGCGGGCTCGCACGCGGCGGGCTCGCAGCAGGCCGGCTCGCACGCGGCGGGCTCGCAGCAGGCCGGGGCGCAACACTTGCCGAACAGGCCGGCCTGAGCGTTGGCCGCACCCAGCGCAGCCACGGCGGCCAGCACGACCAGGCCGGGCAACAGGATACGACGGTTCATGGGAGGTACTCCTTGTTAGGAAAGACCTAGTGGGTTACCCACGCTAAATAGCGTACATGGGGATTCTGCGTCCACTCTATCAGTCTGCTATCGACGAGCCCGGGGTACCTCCTTAGCTAGACAACCCAGTTACGCCATTTGACGCACCTTACGCGACGACCTGTATCGGGTGTGCCGAGCTTGCGGCCCCGAACGGATGCGCAGGCGAAACGCCGTTTCCCCGGAGAAACAGGGCCAGTTCCCCCGGAAAACAGGGCAAATCCTCCTGGGGGAGCCTTCCCCTGGCCCGCCCCCGGCGTAAAATGGCCCGTTCCTTCCGGGACTAGTCAAATTACCTATGTGTGGCAATGAGGTAGCAGGCATGGCCAAAAAAACCATCCAAGACGTGGACGTGGCGGGCAAGACGGTATTGATGCGGGTCGACTTCAACGTCCCGCTGGACGGCCAGGGCAACGTGACCGACGACCGGCGGATCCGCATGGCCCTGCCGTCGATCCGATCGGTGGTCGATCGGGGGGGGAAGCTCGTGCTGATGAGCCACCTCGGCCGCCCCAAAGGGGAGCCCGACCCCAAGTTCAGCCTCAAACCGGCCGCCGAGAAGCTGGCCGAGCTGCTGGGACGCGACGTGGCCTTCGCCACCGACACGGTGGGCGAGGACGCCAAGTCGAAGGCGGCCAAACTACCCGAAGGAGGGGTCCTGGTGCTCGAGAACGTCCGTTTCAACCCGGGCGAGAAAAAGGGCGACCCCGAGTATGCCGCGACGCTGGCCGCCATGGCCGACGTCTACTGCAACGACGCCTTCGGCACCTGCCACCGCACCGACGCCTCGATGGTGGCCGTGCCCCGGGCCATGGGCGAGAAGCCCAAGGTGATGGGGTTTCTGGTCGAGAAGGAGATCAAGTTCCTCTCCGACGCGATCGCCGCTCCCGAGCGCCCCTTCGTGGCCATCCTGGGCGGCAAGAAGGTGACCGACAAGATCAAGGTGATCGACAACCTGCTGGGGACCTGCGACAAGATCCTCATCGGCGGGGCCATGACCTACGCCTTTGCCGTGGCGGAAGGACGCAAGGTGGGGGCCAGCTACCTCGGCGACAGCGACGAGGAGCGGGCCGCCAACGAGGCCCAAGCCAAGGAAGCCCTCCAGAAGGGGGGTGGGAAGCTCGTCCTGCCGGTCGACGACCACGCCGGCGACGCCTTCAAGAGCGACTGCAATAAGAAGGTCTTCGAGGGGAACATCGACGATGGCTGGATGGGGCTGGACATCGGCCCGAAGACCCGAGAGGCGTTCGCCGGGGCGATCCGAGGGGCCAAGATCGTGGTCTGGAACGGGCCGATGGGCGTCTTCGAGATGCCGCCGTTCGACGAGGGGACCAAGGCCGTGGCCGAGGCGATCGCCGAGAGCGGGGCCACGAGCATCATCGGCGGCGGCGACAGCGCCGCGGCGATCGAGCAGCTCGGCTTCGCCGACCGGGTGACCCACGTCAGCACCGGCGGCGGGGCAAGCCTGGAAATGCTCGAGGGCCGCAAGTTCGAGGCGGTCGAGCTGCTCGACGAGAAGTGACCGGGCGCCGCCGTGGCCCGCTGACAATCGTTCACTGCAAAGCCCGAGTCAGGAGCGTTGAAAATGTCCGTCAAGGCGAATATCGATGCGAAGTTCCTGTCGCGGCTGGGGCTCACGGGGCTGGCCTTGATCGCCTTCGCCCTGTGGTTCCTCTACGACGGGGCCGTCACGTATCCGAGGCAGCGCGAGCGGGCATTGGTCTATCAGCAGCTCAAGGAAGAAAAGCGGCTCAGCGAGTGGACGGAAATCGCCAAACAGCGCGGATGGCCCACGGAGGACCCCGGCGAGCCCAAACAGGAGGTCGACTTCTGGGTCCAGTACGTCATTGCGGGCATATTGGCGGTGCCGGGGTTGTGCTTCCTGTTTCGCTATTTCCGTGCGCGGGGAAGATGGATCGAAGCGGATCAGACCGGACTGCGCACAAGCTGGGGGCAGCAGCTCGATTTCGGCCAGATCGTCTCGCTGGACAAGAAGAAGTGGAAGTCCAAGGGCATTGCCGGGGTGAACTATCAGCAGAACGGGCGCAAGCGACGGCTCGTGCTCGACGACTGGAAGTTCGACGCCGATCCGACCAAGGCGATCCTCTTGGCGGTCGAAGCACGCATCGACGTCGGGCAAATCGTGGGTGGCCCTCCCGAGCCGCTTCCCGAAGACGAGCACGAAGAAGCGGACCCCGCCGGCTAGGACGAGCCCACCTGACCTCGCGCCCTCCGCTGCCTCCTGTTCAAAGCGCCGGTTCCGACGCCCCGCTGTCCAACGTCCCCGCCCCTCTCGCGCGGTTTGCGGAGCGACGCGGCAAGCGGATTTGAGACCGCAAAGGACGGATTGGGCAATCCATCGCACGGAGGCAGTGTGCAACCGGAAGGTCGAGTTTGCCGCCGTTGCGCGATGGTGCGGCTCGGCGCCGTGCGCGCTTGGGGCAAGCTTTGTGTCGAGCCGTTGCAGGCCCGCGCGAAAAAAAGTTTCAAGGCGCAATTGCTTATCGCAGGAAGGGTTAGCGCCGCGCGCCGCGCGCGCCGCGCGCTTTTTTGCGAAACTTGTTTTGACAACGCAAAACGATCGTGTATATCCACAATGCCGGAGGACAACAACGCACGTCTTCCCGCCGGGGTTCGCGGGCACTGCGTTGTCTCCTGCCAAGTCCATTAGGTCCCCACAGGCGGCGGCCGAGGTCGCTTTGGGCCGTGGAGATCCTCCGGAACCGTCGGGTGATGCGCGTGCAGGACCACGGTACGACGGCCGCCGCTTTTGGGGACCGATACGGAAAAGGGACCTGGTTTATTTTGCCGGAACGGCCCGGAGGGTGCTTCCCACAAAACAGACTAGGTCCCTTTTTCGTTGCCGCGACACGAGTCCGCCTCGCATGATCCGACCCGTTGGTCCGCTGAGAAATGGCTGGGTCTTTCGGCATCTGGCCCAAGCTGCACGCAGCGAGCCGCCGTCCCCGGCCCCGGACCCGCAATGCGAGGCCCTCGAGCGCCGCCGACGCTTGGACGCCCAACAACAGCAGTTCCAGGGCGGCCCCACCGAGACGCAGGCCGCGCCGCCTTACGCGCATCGGTTCCGCCCTCCGTCGTGATCGAACGAAAAAGGGACCTGGTTTGTTTTGTGCGGGCGAAACAAACCAGGTCCCTTTTTCGCGGCCAACGTAACTCGTTTCCAAAAGGAGGACCTCGACAAGCTGTTTCGGCTGGTGTGCTCTCTGCGTCACTCGTAGACAGGAGTCCCGTGCGTTCATTACCTCAAGGCGACATCCTACCGACGCGCCGAGTAACTTGCGGACGTGATGCCTTACCGAGGGCGGTTCCGGCCGTGGCTGCGGAACGCCCTATCCGCCCGCGTTAGGCGGGCTGCTCGAACCAAGCGAACGGCGCGTCTGTAACGTCGCCCGAAATCCGTCGGACCTCTTTCGCAAACGCCCGGGTACGCGGTATCCTGGGCGTTATGCGTTCTTGGCCGCGAATGCTGATCGGGACCGTGGCCCTCGCCGTGCTGGCCCTGGGCACGTGGGCGTATTTCCAGCGCCGTGCGCTGTTGAGTCAGTGGCACTGCTACCGCGTGGCCGCGGCCGAATCGTACGCCGCTGCCGAGCAGGAGCTCGCCTGGTTCGAGCAGGGCCTCGATCCCCGCCAACGTCTGGCCGAGCTGGCCGAGAAGTGGGGCACGGGCAACACGACCTTCGACCTCTACCTGGCCCAATACGTCAGCCAGGGCCAAAGCAGCGAGGTGCTGCGGGAGGTGTTTTCGCAGGAGCTGGGGCGCAGGACCGGGCTCTTGGACCGCTGGGCCCACTACTGGGCGTATCGTGCGCCGATGGACCCCGGGCACCAGTTGAGCCAGGTCGTCGAGTACTTCGAGGCCCTGGCGGCGCCCGACGCCCCTAAGGCGGCCATCACCTGGCGCGAGGTGCTCGATCTGCAGGCCGCTTTCTTCTGGACGGCACGTCCCGAGCTGGGCGCCGGCCTGTCGCCCGAGAACGGGCTTGCGAGGTTTCGCCGTTGGCAGCAGGAACGTCCGCACCCGTTGCCGCGCGTGGGCCGACCCTCCCGGCCGCTGCCCGGCGCAGAAAAGACCGGCCGAAGCGGTCGTCCCTGACCCTTTCGGCCGGTAAAGCGTAAAGGAGTCAACCGGATGATGCCAAGCCGCTACGGCCCAGCCGCTACGGCCCAGCCGCTACGGCCCGATCGAGCGAGGATTACTCGCCAGGAAATCGCGCGGGCCGCGGATGGTGTAGTACGGATAGGTGATGGCGCCGGCGGGCGGGCCGGGATTGAAGGGCTCGCGCCAGCGACGGCAGCTCAGACAGCCCAATAGGCTGGTGCCCTGAGACGTGCCCGGATCGCAAACCACGCCGCCGGGGTCTGCGCAGGGGCCGCATCCGGACGTGCAGCTCGCGCACGTCTCCGGGGCATCGGCGCACGTGCCCACTATGCAGCCGGGGCCGCACTGGGCCGTCGTGGAGGCGCAGCCGGTCAGGCCGGCCAGCACCGCCACCGCGGTCAGAATCAACGCACATCGCATCGTCGGAGGTCCTTTCTGGGTCTTTTTTGGGCGGGAATCCGGGCCGGGGCAGCGGGCAACACGGACGCTCCCCCTTCAACAGTCATCGGACCGACAACCCGCAGAGTCCAGAAAATCGGCAGGACCCTCGCCGCCCGCACCATGCACATGACCCCACCCGCACCCCCCTTGCCCCGCCGGCCGTAAAATGGATAAGCAGACGCGAGTTTGCGGGCCGGACCCCGGCGCCCCCGAGGCCGTCCGGCCCGTCGCTTTACGCTCCCGCGGAAAACTGCTACGGTTGGACGCATCATGGTCGCTTCCATCGAGTACATCGAACGAGTCATCGGCACCTTCGAGAAGGCGGCCCGGGCCAACGTCGATACCCCCGGGCGCGAGGGCAACGTCGTGGTGATCACGCCCGAGTTGGGCGACGAGGTGATGGTCACGGGCGACCTGCACGGGCACCGGCGGAACTTCAACCTGATCAAGCGGACCGCCGCACTGGACGCCCACCCGCGGCGCCACCTCGTGCTCCAGGAGGTCTGCCACGGTGGGCCGACCTATCCGCAGAACGGCGGCGACATGTCCCACGCCCTGCTCGAGGACGTGGCCAAGCTCAAGACCGAGTACCCCGATCGGGTCCACTTCATCCTGGGAAACCACGAGCTGGCCGAGGTGGCCGACTACCCCATCCAGAAGAACAAGCAGATGCTCAACCTGTTGTTCCGCTTGGGGTTGCAGCAGATGTACGGGGCGGCCGCCGACAAGGTCCGCGAGGCGTTCTTCCCGTTCCTGAAGACCTGTCCGCTGGCCGTTCGGCTGCCAGGCGGGATCTTCATCTCCCACAGCATTCCCGAAGACTGCGACAAGCGGAAGTTCGACCGCACCATTTTCACGCGCAAACTCGACGACCTGGACTTCGTCGAACGGACAGGCGTTTTCCAGCTCGTCTGGGGGAGGGACTACCGCACGGAAAACGCCCGGGCCTTTGCCGAGTTGGTCGAGGCCGAGGTGCTGCTGAACGGCCACGAGCCTTGTGCGGCGGGATACAACGCCCCCAATGAGAACCAAGTCATCATCGATTGCTGCTCCGACAAAGGGGCTTATGTGATCCTGCCCACCGCCGAGCCGCTCGGACAGGCCGAGATCCTCGAGCGGGTGAAGCTTCTCGGCTAACACCCCAAACCCCCCAGCTTACCGCAAAAAAGGTACTACGTACCTTTTTAAGGGTCGATCTTGGCCGGAGTCGGGCAATCTGGTACAACCCCGCCCGCCAGCGTCCTTCTCGGCGATCATCTCGCCGGCCGCGCCGCTCACAGCGTCGAAAGCGGTGGCCGCGCTGCTGTTGGCTTCCACGGACGGACCCTCATATGAGCAACTTCGGTCGAGCTTTGCGGCTTGCCCTCCGCTTCCGCGTCACGTTCGCCGCGGTGGTCGCAAGCGCCCTGGCCGTGGCCGTGTTCTGGGCAGCGAATATCGGCGCCATCTATCCGATCGTCGAGGTGGTCCTTTACGGCGATTCGCTCCAGGACTGGGTCCGCAAGGAGATCGACACGGCTTCCGGGACGGTCGCGGATCTCGGCAAGGAGATCGACGCCCTGCGCGGCCGGTTCATCGACGCGCCGCCCGACGAGCGCCGACGCATCGAGGGGGAGATCGCCAGGCGGGAAGACCGCGTCGCAGCCGAGCAGAAGGCGCTCGCCACCTACCGCTGGGTCAAGCCGGTGATCGACCGTTACATGCCCGGATACGCGTTCCCGACGCTGGTTCTCGTCCTTGTTCTGTTCCTCTGCGGGACGATCATCAAGCTGCTGTTCCTGATCGCCAACAACGTTTTGGTGGCGCGGCTGGCGCAGCGGGCAACGCTCGATCTGCGCAAGCTATTCTATCGCCGCTCTCTGCGCATGGACCTGGCGGCCTTCAACGACGACGGCACCGCTGATTTGATGAGCCGTTTCACGCACGACACGGAGCACCTTTCCTCGGGCTTAGTCGCGCTTTTCGGCAAGATGGTCCGCGAGCCGCTGAAGATGGCCACCTGCCTGATCGGGGCGGCGTGGGTCTGCTGGCGCCTGCTCCTGGTCTCACTGCTGCTGGCTCCGCTGGCGGCCCTGCTGGTGCATCTGCTGGCCAAGACCTTGAAACGGGCCAATCGCCGGGCTATGGAAGAAATGGCCCAGATCTACGGCACCCTCCAGGAGACCTTCCGGGGTATCAAGATCGTCAAGGCGTTCTGCAACGAGCCGCGGGAGCGGAAGCGGTTCCACGACCGCAACAAGCATTACTACAAGAAAGCGATGCGGATCGCCGGCTTCGATTCGCTCACCCGCCCGCTCACCGAGCTGATGGGCATCCTGGCCATCTCTTCGGCGCTGATGGTCGGGGCGTACCTCGTGCTCTCCCAAGAGACCCATCTGTTTGGCGTGCGCATGTGTCCTCGCCCGTTGAGCGTTTCGGCGCTGCTGCTCTTCTACGGGCTCCTGGCCGGCGTGGCCGACCCGGTGCGCAAGCTCTCCGACGTGTTCGTGCGGATCCAGCGGGCGGCGGCGGCGGCGGATCGTATTTACAGCCGGTTGGATCGGGAGCCGCGGGTTCGCGACCCGGAGCGGCCCGTGCCCCTGCCCGCCAAGCGCCGCGACCTCGTCTTCGAGAACCTCGATTTCGAGTACGTGCCGGGACAGCCGGTCCTGCAGAACGTCAACCTGGAGATACCCTTCGGACGCACGATCGCTATCGTGGGCCCCAACGGCTGCGGCAAGAGCACCCTGGCGAACTTGATCCCGCGCTTCTACGACCCCACGCGCGGGACGGTCAAGCTGGGGGGCGTGCCGCTCGCGGACCTCCGGATGCGGGACCTGCGCCGAGAGATCGGGCTGGTCACGCAGGAGACGCTCCTGTTCGACGACACGATCTTCAACAACATCCGCTACGGTCGGCGCCAGGCCCCGCGCGAGGAGGTGATCGAGGCGGCCCGAAAGGCCCAGGCCCACGAGTTCATCACCCAGGAGCTGCCCCGCGGCTACGACACGGTGGCCGGCGACATGGGGAGCCGCCTCTCGGGCGGACAGCGCCAGCGGATCGCCTTGGCCCGGGCCATCCTCCGCAACCCGTCGATCATCATCCTCGACGAGGCCACCAGCCAGGTCGACCTGGAGAGTGAACAGGCGATCCAGCAGGTGCTCGAAGAGTTCATCCGCGACCGTACCGCGGTGATCATCACGCACCGCCTAGCCGTGTTGGGCCTGGCCGACCGGATCGTGGTGATGCAGTCGGGCCGGATTCTCGACATCGGCACGCACGAGGAGCTGCTGGCGCGCTGCGAGCTGTACCAGCGGTTGCGTCAGATCCAGTTCGAGGGGCCCGGCCAGCCGGCCCGGGGCGCCGACTCCATGGCGGCGTAGCGAACGCAAGAGGGACCCGGTATATTTTTGGTGCGAAGCACCCCGGGCATCCGGCGGAAGGGTTCGTACGACGGCCTTCCAAGGCCGGCGAGGGCTCGACGGGTGACGGCGCCGGCCTTGCAGGGCCGGCGTACTCGAAGTGGCTGGAATGCTACCCGGTCTTTCTTTAGTTGAACGAGGCCGTGATGTGTCCCAGGGTCGGCTATCGTCCGTGGGTGCGGCGTGCCGTTCGGCTGGCCGGGCGTGGCTGGCGCGCGGCCCGGGACGTGGTCTTCCCGCCCCAATGCGCTTTCTGCGGGACCAATCTGGGCGAAGTGTCCGACGAGTTTCGGCTGTGCGAGGAGTGTCGGTGTCGGCTGGCCCCGGAGCGGTGGCCCTGCTGCCCACGATGTGGGGCCGCCGGGTACTTTCCAGAGGGGGCAATGCCCGAGGGGGCCGAGTTCCGTTGCGAATTGTGCGAAGGGCTGTCGCTGAAGTTCGAGACGGTTATCCCCCTGGGGAGGTACGAGGGTGAGCTGCGCTCGGCCGTTCTGCGCATGAAGCGGCCCTCGGGCGAGGCGCTTTCTGCCGCAATGGGGCACGTCTTGGGGCGCCGCCGCCGTCGGGAACTGCTCCGCTTCGAGCCGGACCTGGTCGTGCCCATCCCCATGTTCTGGGCAAGGCGACTCCGCCGCGGCACCAACAGCCCGGAAATCCTGGCCGAGAGCGTGGCGTCCCTGCTGCGGCGCTCCCCATGCGTGGGGGTGCTGGTCCGCCGGCGTAACACAGTGCCGCAAGCCGACTTGCCACCGCGCGAGCGGTTCCGCAACGTGCGAGGGGCCTTCGGGCTCAAACCGGGGTACAATTTCAGTGGCCTGAGGGTCCTGCTCGTCGATGATATTCTCACGACGGGCGCCACCTGTAGCGAAGCGGCGCGCACGCTGCGCGAGGGCGGGGCCACGGCGGTAGCGGCCGCCGTGGTCGCCCGGGCCCAAGGTGCCGACACGGCCTGACGGAACGAAAGAGGGACCGGGTATATTCTGGGTAAAGCACCCTCCGGGCCGTTGGAGGCAGAATAGACCTGGTCCCTTTTTCGCTCGACGAGAATCACGAAACCATGGATCCGAACGTGCCCACCGACGATGCACTGCCGGCCAAGACCGCTCCGGCGAAGCACCCGTTTCGCAAGGCGGTATTGCGGGGGCTGGCCGTGCTGGCCCCGCCGTTGTTGACCATCCTGATCTTCGTGTGGGTGATCAATGCCACGTTCGACTACCTGTTCGACCCGGCGACGTCGTGCCTCCGCGAGGCGATCGTTTGGTTTCGCGCGGATATCCGCCGGGACCTGGAGACGACCGATTCGGCCGATCAGATCGCGGAGGTCGACGGCATCAAGTACCGCCGGATCGGGGGACACGGATTCATTCCGCTGTATGTCTACGCCACGGTGGAAGAGAACCCCGGCGACCCGACGCCGAAAACCGCCAAGGAATACTACCGGCGCTACGTCGATCTGGAGATACTCAAACCGTACCGCACGATCCCGTTCTTCCTGGCCCTGTTCTTGCTGGTCTTGTACTTGCTCGGGAGGTTCATGGCGGCCGGGATCGGCCGGATGTTCTGGAACCTTTTCGAGCAGGGGGTGCATCGCCTGCCTGTGGTGCGAAACGTCTACTCCTCGGTCAAGCAGGTCAGCGATTTCCTCTTGAGCGAGCGCGAGATCCAGTATACGCGCGTCGTGGCGCTGGAGTATCCGCGCAAGGGGGTTTGGGCGCTGGGGTTCGTCACCGGCGAGAGCATGTTCGACATTGCCGGGGCGGTCAACGAGCCGGTGGTCTCGGTGCTGGTCTGCACCTCGCCGGCGCCGATGACCGGCTTCACGGTCACCGTGGCGAAGAACGAGTGCGTCGATCTGAACCTGACGGTCGAGCAGGCGTTCCAGTTCATCATCAGTTGCGGAGTGGTCGTTCCGCCCCAGCAGGTACACGAGTGGAAGGACGGCCGGTTGACGGCGACCCCACCCGGGCCGGCCAAGAAGCCCGAGACGATCGACGTTTCGTCCTCCCCGGGCGGGGAGGACGCGGAAGGCGCCGCCGAGCCCCGATCCTTGATCTCGAATCCCTGACCCATTGCGCGGCTTGGAGGCGCAATGCCCCGCGGGCTGCCGCCCGCGGCTACAATGTGGCTACAGTGCGGCGCTCCGCGGGCTGCCGCCCGCGGCTACAATACCCCTCTGATTTCGTCCCCTTCATCCTCTCCCTCTCATCTCCCATCCCCCATGCTCCTGCGACTCGGTACCCGCGCCAGCGCCTTGGCCCGATGGCAGGCCGACTGGGTGGCGGGGGAGCTCCGCGCGGCCGGGGTCGAGGTCGAGCTGGTTCCGATCACCACCAGCGGCGACGTCACGCTCGGCTCGCTGGCCCGGGTCGGCGGCCAGGGCCTGTTCACCAAGGAGATCCAGCGGGCACTGCTCGACGAGCGCATCGACCTGGCGGTGCACAGCCTGAAGGACCTGCCCACCGAGCCGGTGCCGGGCCTGCACTTGGCGGCCGTGCCCGCCAGGGCACCGATTGGCGACGTGCTGGTCTGCAGCGAGCCCTCGACCCTCGACGGGCTGGGGCAGGGGGCCGTGGTGGGCACCGGGAGCTTGCGGCGCCGGGCCCAGCTCCTCCACGCCCGGGGTGACCTTGAGATCAAGGACCTCCGTGGCAACGTCGAGACGCGCCTGGCCAAGCTCGACCGGGGCGAGTACGACGCGGTGATCCTGGCCGAGGCCGGGCTGCGGCGTCTGGGGTTCGAGGAGCGGATCACGCACGTGCTGCCCACGTCGATCATGCTGCCGGCCGTGGGCCAGGGGGCGCTGGGACTGGAGACGCGCGCCGACGACCGCGAAACCAACCGCGCCGTCGCCCGATTGAACGATCCCGCATCGCAAAGCGCCGTTGTGGCCGAGCGCTCGATGCTCGCCGCGCTGAAGGGCGGCTGCCTGGCGCCGATCGGCGCGTGGGCCCGCGTCGTCGGCGACGAGCTGGTGCTCACCGGCCGGGTGCTGAGTTCCGACGGCGCGAAGAAGCTCGAAACCGAGCGAACCGCCCCGCCCCGCGACGCCGAGGCCCTCGGCCACGCGGTGGCCGAATCGCTCGAATTCCAGGGCGCAGCGGAGCTCGTCGCGGCCGCAAGGCAGAGCGACCGGACGTGACTCGAAGCCGCTCGCGGCTTTGCACCTACCCTACGTGTGCCGCGTCGACCGCCTCGGATTCTTCGTGGGAGACTTCCGGCGGCGGCTCGTCGAAATCGAGCCCTCCGCGCCCGCGCGCGAAGGAGAGCAACCCCTCGACGATCAGCCACAGCGACATCGCCATGATGACCAGCGTGACCGCGGTCAGCGACCACTGGTGCCAAATCTCCAGCTTCGGATCGACCCAGAACCCCTGAAGGCTGACAACCACCGCCCAGACCGACATGGCCAGCATCAGCACCATGGGGACGATCGTGTAGAGGACCGGGCGCGAGAGCTTGTAGAGGAAGACGCTCACGGTCAGCAGCGTCAATCCGGCCAGCAGTTGGTTCGTCGTGCCGAACAGGGTCCAAAGGGTCTTGCCGGCGGGCACCAGGCCGAAGAAGGCGATCGCCGCCACCGCGACCAGCGAGCCGACGTAGCGGTTGGCCAGCAGGTCCAGCTTCACCGAGCGGCAGATCGCTTCGACGTTGAATCGCAGGAGCCGGGTGCCGGTGTCGAGCGTCGTGAGCGCGAAGGCGACGATGGTCACGGCCAGAATCGCCCTGCCGTATTGCAGGGGGACGTGGAGCATGGCGAGGAAGTTGGCGCCGCCGCGGACCACGGCGTCGAGCTGTGTGGCCAGGCCGCCCCCCTTGATGCCGCCCCACGAGGCGTAGGCCCCGCTCCGCCACACTTCGCTCCCCAAGCCCGCCGTGCACGCGACGATCACAAGCACGGCCAGCACGCCCTCGGTGAGCATCGCGCCGTAGCCGATCGGCAGGGCGTCGGTCTCCCGTTTGATCTGACGCACCGTGGTGCCGCTGGAGACGAGGGAATGGAAGCCGCTGACCGCGCCACAGGCGATGGTCACGAACAACAGCGGCAGCCAGGAGGGGGCGCGAGGCACGTCGGCGAGCGTTTCGCCCACCGCGGCGGGCCGGGCCGGCACGTCGGGTCGGAAGATCGGCGCGTCGATGTAGCTCTCCGGCTCCCCCATGTAGGTTGCGATCGCCAGGCCGAGAAACAGGGCCACGAGCGCGAAGTAGAGCTGGAAACTGTTGATGTAGTCTCGCGGCTGCAAGAGCAGCCAGACCGGCAGCACCGACGCGATGAACGCATACCCCAGTAGGGCATAAATCCACCACTCCTGCATGGCGGCCGCCGCGGTTTCGATCCCCTTGGCCGCTGCTTGGTCGTCCGCGGCGCGGAAGTAGCCCGCCACGGCAACCGCCCCGTAGGGCTTCGGCAACGCCGGCGCCTGGTCGGCGGCAGCGGCGTCGCGCGCCGCGTCGAGCGCCTGCTGCGTGTCGGACGAGGCGAACCACTCGTAGGTGGGCAGCGGCCACTCCACGCCGCAGACGATCAGCGCTCCGAAGAGCACCAGCCCGACGACCGTCGCCGGCGCCAGCCCGACCTTCAGCTTGTACACCGCCACCCCGACGCCCACGGCGACCAACATCAGTCCGAACGAGGGGATGATGGCGTCGGGGTTGAAGTTGATGAACAGGTCCGAGATGGCGCTGACGAAGTTTCCCATCGCCAAGGCCAGGAGCAAGAAGATGATCAGCAGTGCCAAGAGCCGGGCGCGGGGGCCCATCAGCTCGCGGCACACATCGCCGATCGTGCGGCCCTTGAAGCGCAGGCTCACGGCCAGCGCCCCCAGGTCGTGCACCGCGCCGATGAAGATCGAGCCGAACACCACCCAGAGTATCGCCGGCAGCCAGCCCCAGATCACGGCGATGGCCGGACCGAGGATCGGCCCCAGACCTGCGATCGAGGCGAAGTGGTGGCCGAACAGGACCGGGGTGCGGCTGGGCACGTAGTCCACGCCGTCCTGCAATTCGTAAGCGGGTGTGCGCCGCTGGGGATCAAGCCGGAAAATCCGCCGGGCGATGAACCGGCCGTACGTCAGATAGGCCAGGATCAGCAGCCCAAACGACGCGAAGGTGACGACCGCGGCATTTGCGTGCATCGAGCGGCTCCTTTTCGAAATCTCCCGGCATCAGCACGTCGGAAACGCGCGCCGCGTTGGGGCGGCCCCGCGATCAAGGGGGATGTCCCGGCCCGGCGCCTTCCCCGTGCCTACCCCGCTACCATAGCCCGACTCCCCCGATCGGGCAACCTGCCAGGTAGGCGCGGCCGCCTGGCGTCCCCTACAATGCCCCGCAACAGTGGTTGCCGGTCGGGGCGTGCGTACAAAATCTCCCGCAAGACTGGCGATTGGCCAACAGTTACCTATAATGGGCGGTTCCACGTCGTAAAGTGGCCCCATTACCGACCGAGAGATAGCATCTCGGCTGCCCGAAGTACGACGGCCTTCCAAGGCCGTCGACGTCGGCCCCCTGCCCTCGACCGCCTTGGAAGGCCGTCGTACAAGGAGGACCGCCGTTCGGCTGGATTGTTACGCCAGGAGAGCGATTCGACGATGCCGGAGAAAGTGATCATCATCGGCAGCGGCCCGGCCGCCTGGGCGGCTGCGATCTACGCCGCCCGGGCCAACCTCGAGCCGCTGGTGTTTGAGGGGGCCCTGACGCAGGAAAACCAGGACGCGGGCCGCCCGCCGCTGGGCCAGCTCGCGCTGACGACCGAGGTGGAGAACTACCCCGGCTTCCCCGCGGCCAACCTGCGCGAGGCCCTCGCCAGCGCGGTCGGCGACGAGCTGAAATACATGCTCCCCCCGGCCCCCGACGAAGAGCGCTGGGCCGTCCAAGGCGCGGAGCTGATGGTTCTGATGAAGCAGCAGGCCCTGAACTTCGGCACCCGGACCAAGATGCAGGACGTCGTCGACGTGGACCTCGGCGTCCACCCCTTCCGGCTCACCCTCGACGACGACGGCGGGGCCGAAACCCTGGCGCTGATCATCGCAACCGGCGCCAGCGCCAACTACCTGGGCCTGGAGTCGGAAAAGCGGTTCAAGAACAAAGGCGTCAGCGCCTGCGCCGTGTGCGACGGGGCGTTGCCGCGGTTCCGCAACAAGGCGCTGGCCGTGGTCGGCGGCGGTGACTCGGCCGTCGAGGAGGCCGACTACCTGACCAAGTTCGCCGAGAAGGTCTACATGATCCACCGCCGCGACGAGCTGCGGGCCTCGAAGATCATGGCCGCCCGTGCCATGGAAAACCCCAAGATCGAAATCCTTTGGAACCGCACCGTCGGCGAGGTGCTCGGCAACGACGACGAGGGCGTGACCGGCGTGCGCCTGAAGAGCACCGTCGGCGAGGACGATCTGGAGTTGGAGATTGCCGGCTTCTTCCTGGCCATCGGGCACACGCCCAACACGGGGTTCCTCAAGGGCAAGCTGGAGATGAACGAGAAGGGCTACCTCAAGTGGACCACGCCGCAGCGGACCTACACCAGCGTCGAAGGGATCTTCGCCGCCGGCGACGTGGCCGACGACTACTACCGCCAGGCCGTCACCGCCGCCGGCACCGGCTGCATGGCCGCCCTGGACGCCGAACGCTGGCTGGCCGCCAAGGGGCTTCATTGAGCCAGTGGGTGCTTGCACCCACGCGGGAGAGCCGTGACTTCGCGTGTGTGTAATTCGACTGTTTGAGTTGGATCGGGTCCCCTGCCAGCTTGCCTGGCAGGAGCCAATGTTTGACAGCTAGGACGGGCGTTGCCTACGAACCTCCCCCAACTGTTCGACTCCGCCGCCAACGGAGGCGAAGTGGGGAAAAGGGGTGGTTTGGGGTGCTGACGGCCTGGCTTCCCAAACTCGTCCACCTGCCAGGCAAGCTGGCAGGGGCGGAAGTCATACAGTGGAAGTTAAGGAAAACCGTTACTTCGCGTGCGTGCGAGCACGCGCCCTACGGCTGATCGCCGAATACCGCCCACAACGAAAGGTCCCACACGATGGCCGAATCGCCCGAATCGTTGCTGAAGCCCCGCGAGCCGTGGTACCGGGGGGTGACGTGGTACCACTGGGTCGTCGTCCTGGTCGCGGCGTCCGGCTGGCTGTTCGACTGTATGGACCAGCGCATTTTCGTCCTGGCGAGGGAGCCGGCGCTGCAAGAGCTTCTCGTGGCAGAAGACCCGACCGTCGGAGAGCTCGACGAGGAAGCCTTCGACGCCGAGGTCAAGGACTGGCTCGGCTGGGCGACCTTCTGGATGTTGATCGGCTGGGCCACCGGCGGGATAGTCTTCGGCATCATGAGCGACCGGCTCGGCCGCGTGAAGACCATGGTGGTCACGCTGCTGATCTATTCCGGCTTCACGGGCCTCTCGGGCATGGCGCGCACCGGCACCGAGTTCGTCATCTACCGCTTTCTCGTCGGCCTGGGGGTCGGGGGCATGTTCGGCGCGGCCACCACGCTGGTCGCCGAAAGCGTGCCGGCGGGGTTCCGGGCCCTGGCCCTGGGCTCGCTCCAGGCGCTCTCGGCCGGCGGCAACATCCTCGGATCGCTCATCAGCCTGGGGATCCCGCCCGGCCAAGAGGACTTACTCTGGGGATACAGCGGGTGGCGGGTGATCTTCTTCGTCGGGATCCTCCCGGCGATTCTGGTGGTCCCCATCGTGCTGATCCTCCGCGAGCCGGAACGATGGAAGGAGGCCAAACGGAAAGTGCAGGAAGGAGGCGATCGCACGGAGCACGTCGGCTCGATCCCCGACTTGTTCCGGCAGCCGACCTGGCGGCGCAACACGCTGGTCGGCGTGGCGCTGGGCCTGGCCGGCATGGCCGGGCTGTGGGGAATCGGCTTCTTTACGCCCGAGCTGGTCTCCGCCGCGCTGAAGGGCGAGTCGCAGGAGGTCATCGATCGGGTGCGGGGGTTTGCCACCGCCGGCCAGGACGTCGGCGCGTTCTTCGGCATGATGACGTTCACCTTCGTGGCCGCCTTCGTGGGGCGCAAGCCCGCCTTTTTCGGGGCCTTCATCCTGTGCCTGGGTGTGACGATCTTCGTGTTCAACTCGCTCAACAGCGCGATGGACGCCTACTGGATGCTGCCGATGGTGGGCTTTGCCACGCTGTCGGTCTTCGGTGGCTACTCCATTTACTTCCCGGAGCTGTTTCCCACGCGACTGCGGGGCACCGGCGTCGGGTTCTGCTACAACACCGTGCGGTACCTGGCCGCCGGCTTCCCCCCGATGCTGATGTATCTCAACTCGGTGCTGCTGAGCCAGGGGGTCGACGAGCCGTTCCGCAAGGCCGCGACCATCCTCTCGTTCATCTTCGCGCTGGGCCTGTTCGCACTGATCTGGGCCCCCGAAACCAAGGACCAGCCGCTGCCGGAATGAACGTGGAGAGCTGAACCCTGAACCCTGACCACTGAACCCTGAAGGCCCTCACCTGAGCGGGCCTCAATCACTCCGTCAATAGGCACACAAACACGCCAATTTCCCACGGAGCACAACCATGGCCGAAGAACAATCCAAAGGCCTCCCCATGACGGCCAAGTGGGACCCGGAAAAGCTCGAACAGGAGGTGGCCGAGCTGAAGGAGCTCGAAACGCGCTCCTTCGTGCCGCGGGCCGGAGGCTACATCAAGCGGACCGGGCCCGGCCTGCTGCAAAGCGCGATGACCCTCGGGGCCGGCAGCGCCACCGCCTCGGTCGTGGCCGGGGCCTCGTTCGGCTACAAGCTGCTCTGGGTCCAGCCGGTCGCCATGTTCCTGGGCGTGATGATGCTGGCCGCCCTGGGCAACATCGTGCTCACGAAGGGGGAGCGGCCATACAAGGCGTTCGGCCGGGAGATGAGCTACACGCTCGTCTTCCTATGGGCCCTGGGCACGATCTTGGCGTCGATCATCTGGCACTTCCCGCAATACGGCCTGGCCGCCGGGGCCATGCGTGACCTGGGCGCCATGGCCCAGGTCAAGAGCGAGGTCGAGCTGGTCAAGCTCCCCGACGGCACCTACGCCACGCCGGCCGACGAGGAAACCCTCGACCTGGTCCGCGGCGACCTCGAAGAAGGGGTCGAGGCCCGGGTCCGCACGGGCGTGCCGGAAGACGAGTGGAAAGCGCTGAAGCTCCGGGCCGCGGCCGACGCCGAAAAGCCCGAGACTGAACCGAAGAGCAAGAGCCTCAGCCATTTCACTCCCAGCGGCGTCGCTTTCGGTTGGATCGTCGGCGGGCTCATCCTGTGCATCAACATCTTCACCGTCTTCAGCTACGGCAGCAGCACACGGGGCATCAAGCTCTACGAATGGTTCCTGCGCACGGTGATCGGGCTGATCATCGTGATGTTCGCCATCGTGGTGGCCAGCAAGATCAGAGACATCAACTGGACCGAGGTCGGCAAGGGGTTCGTCGGCTGGTACGGCATCCCCGGCTACGACAACGCCAAGCACGTCACGCTGGTGCTGGGGATGCTCGGCGCGGCGGTGGGGATCAACATGACGTTCCTCTATCCCTACTCGCTGCTGGCCAAGGGCTGGGGTAAGCACCACAAGAAGCTTGCCCGCTGGGACCTGGGCATGTCGATGTTCCTGCCGTTCGTCCTGGTCACCTCGCTGGTGATCATCGCCATGAGCGCCACGATCCACAAGGAAGGCATCGACGTGCTCCGCGAGGGGCTCAAGCCGGACGCCGCCGCGGCCTCGCTGCACGGCGTGCTCGGCGAGCACGCCGGCCGGATCGTCTTCGACCTCGGGTTGATCGCCATGTGCTGCAGCGCCATCTCCACGCACATGGTCGTCTGCGGCTTCACGTTCTGCGAGATGCTCGGGCTGGAATACACTAAGCTGCGGTTCCGCATCTTCGCTTTGGCCCCGGCCGTCGGCATCCTGGGAGTGGTCACCAAGCTGCCGTTCTGGTTCCCCGTGGCCGCCTCGGCGGTGTGCTTCGCCATGCTGCCGATCGCGTACCTGATCTTCTACCTGTTGAACAACAAGGAGAAGTATCTGGGCGAGGGGATGATGAAGTGGCCGAAGCGTGAGTTCTTCAACGTCTTCCTGATCATCGCCCTGTTCATGTCGGTGGTCGGCTCGATCATCCAGATCAACAACAAGGTCATCCAGAACAAGGACGTTCGCGCGTTCTTCGGCAAGCTGTTTGGCCGGTCGGCGGTATCAGCCCCGGAGGACCCGGCCAAGCCGCCGGCCCCGGCCGAATCGCCCGCGACCCCGCCCGACGCGGCGCCGGAGTCCGAGAGCAAATCGTAGGTGTGTAGCGTCGCCGGTGCGATCACGGAGTTTCGCATGACCGAGAAGAGATCCGTTGCCGAGGCCCGCCGGGCCGACGCCATCGGCCGCGAAGTGATCCTGCGGGGCTGGGTCCGCACCCGGCGCGACTCGAAGGCCGGGTTCAGCTTCCTCGAACTGAACGACGGCTCCTGCTTCGGCAATATCCAAATCGTTGCGCCCGGTGAGCTGGAAAACTACGAGTCGGAGGTGAAGCACCTCTCGGCCGGGTGCAGCGTCATCGTCGAGGGTAAAGTGCGCGAGTCGCCCGGCAAGGGCCAGGCCACCGAGGTCGAGGCATCGAAGCTCACGTTGGTGGGCACCGCCGAGGTGGAGACCTACCCGCTGCAGAAGAAACGTCACTCGTTCGAGTTCCTCCGCACCATCGCCCATCTCCGCCCGCGCACCAACACCTTTGGGGCGATCGCCCGGGTGCGGAACAGCGTGTGCAACTCGATCCACGGGTTCTTCCAAGAGGAGGGGTTTCTTTACGTCCACACGCCGGTGATCACGGCCAGCGACTGCGAAGGGGCCGGCGAGATGTTCCAGGTCACCACGCTCGAGCTGGATAAGCTCCCCGGCGCCGGGACCAAGCCCGACTTCACGCTCGACTTCTTCGACCGCCCGGCATTTCTCACGGTAAGCGGCCAGCTCGAGGCCGAGACGTTCGCCTGCGGGCTGGGCAGGGTCTACACGTTCGGGCCCACGTTCCGGGCGGAGAACTCGAACACCTCCCGCCACCTGGCCGAGTTCTGGATGGTCGAGCCCGAAATGGCCTTCTTCGAGCTGACGGACAACATGGACCTGGCCGAGCGGTTCCTGAAGCGGGTCTTCCGCGACGTCCTCGAAAAATGCCCCGAGGACATGGAGTTCTTCAACCTGCGCATCGACAAGACGGTGCTAGAGACGCTCCGGGGGATCATCGAAAGCGAGTTCGTGCGCCTGCCGTATACCGAGGCGGTCGAAATCCTTAAGCGCTCGGGCGAGAAGTTCGAGTTCCCGGTTGAATGGGGCGCCGACCTGCAGTCGGAGCACGAACGATACCTCACCGAAAAGCACTTCCAGCGCCCGGTGATCCTTTTCGACTACCCGCGCAGCATCAAGCCGTTCTACATGTTCGTCAACGACGACGAGAAGACCGTGCGCGCGATGGACGTGCTGGTGCCCAAGGTGGGCGAGATCATCGGCGGCAGCCAGCGCGAGGACCGCCTCGACGTGCTCGAATCGCGGATGCGCGAACAGGGCCTGAACCCTCAGGACTACTGGTGGTACCTCGATCTGCGGCGCTACGGCACGGTGCCGCACAGCGGCTTCGGGCTGGGGCTGGAGCGGTGCTTGCAGTTCATCACCGGCATGGCCAACATCCGCGACGTGATCCCCTTTCCCCGTACGCCCGGCAACGCGGAGTTCTGATGAGCGAGCTGCCCTCCCCCCTCCCCACCGACGACGAGGAATACCTCGAAGCGCTCAACCGCGGCAACGCGTTCTTCTTGCGCGGCGAGTTCGACGAGGCGCTCGACGCCTTCACCGAGGCGATCACCCACAGCCCCGACCGCTCGTTGGCCTACTACAGCCGCTGCGCCGCCTACTACGCCCTGGGCGAGCCCGCCAAGGGCGACGCCGATCTGAAGGCGGCCGAGCAGATCGAGAAACGCGGCGCCTGAGCGGTAAACACTCGCCCCCCGCCGGACGGGTTCGCCGCCTCCTCGCTCCTCCGTTTCCGGGTGTACAAGTTCGGCATGTACGACGGCCTTCCAAGGCCGTCGCAGAGCGGGGACATGGACGGCCTTGGAAGGCCGTCGTACAAGAATCACCGAACTTCCCGGCCAAAAGAACGGCGAAACCAGTTTCGTCTTCCTCCGAAGGTGCGGCTTATGCACGCCGGCGGCTTCCCACTCACCCAGGGGCGCCGCGGGGCCGATGTTAATTTATGACGATAACGGTCGATGCGTAGATTGAGGTATATAGGAAAGAACCGGCTCCTTCGGCCTCGTGGCAATAATCGCCGCCGACCACAGGAGCGTGGATTTCGCAACGGCCACGGAGGGATGGCAACCTGGCTACCGACCCACCGAACGAAAAAGGGACCTGGTTTATTTTGTGCGAAGCACCCTTCGGGCCGTCCCGGCAAAATAAACCAGGTCCCTTTTCGTGGATTTCCCCGAACAAGCCGTGGCCGAACCCAAGACCCAGCATCTGAGGCTCTACACCGACGGTTCGTCCGAGCCCGTCTGCCCGCAGGTCGACACCATGGCCAGCCTGCCGGAGCTGCTGCGGGCCTACGAGCAGACGACGGGCTGGTCGCTTCGATACAGATCCGGACCGGCGCCTCGCCGCCCGAACAGCCTGACGTGGTCCGCCCCGGCCAACCCGGGCGTTGGAGTCACTCCGGGACACTTCACGCTGGATCGGGCCGCCGACCCGCGCGGCGAGCGCGTTGCGGTCGACCGCGCGGCGGCCTGCGAGCTGGCCGCGGCGGTGACCGCCATGCTCGACGAGCTGATCGAGACGCGCCATGCCCTCTGGCAGCGCGAGGCCGAGCTGGCCGCCGGGGTCCCGCTGGTGCGGCACGCCGACGAGCAGCAACACTTGGCCCTGCGCCTCGAGGCAGCGCTGAAGGCCGGGGCCGAGGCGGTCGGCTGTCGGGCGGCGGCCCTCTACCTGCTCGACGAGGGGACTTCGTGCCTGAAGCTCCGCTCGATGTGGGGGCTCCCCTTCGAGCGTTTCACCAGCCCGGCCCGGCCGCTGAAGGGCGCCGTGGCCGACCTCGAAGCCCTGCTCGGCCACGCCGTGGTGCTCAACGAGCCGGAGCTGATGCACCACTGGCGGGCCCCGGAGGGCTTCGCGACGGCGGTCTGCGTGCCGGTTTCCACGCCCACGAGCCTGCTGGGCACGCTCTGGCTTTTCTGCGACGAGAAGCGGGACTTCGACGATCGCCAGACGAACGTGCTCGAGGTCGTAGCGGGCCGCATCGCCGCCGATCTTGAGCGCGAGATGCTCCTGAGCGAGGGCATGGACTGGGCTCGGGTCAAGCGACAGCTTGCCGCGGCCGAGCGCTTCCAGCAGAGTCAGCTCCCGTCGATCTCGCCGCTGTTGGACGGCTGGCAAGTCTCTGGCTTCACGTCGCGCGCCGACGGGCTGGGCAGCGAGTTCTACGATTGGTTCTGCCTGCCGAACGGGCTGTTGAGCGTGGCCGTCGGCGCCGCGGAGGACAAGGGGCTCACGGGGGCCATGTCGGCGGCCGCGCTCAAAGCGGCCCTCCGTGCCCATGCCCAGTACCACCGCGAGGCGGACGCCGCCCTGCGCAAGCTCAACCTCACGCTGTGGACCGGCTCGGCCGGCGACCAGCGCGCCTCGCTCTTCCTCGGGCTGATCGAGACGGCCACCGGCCGCGTCTGCGGGGCGATGGCGGGCCACCCCTCGGTGATCGTGGTCGGCCCACACCGCTGGGAGTCGCTCACCCAGCCGGCTCCCCCCCTGGGAGAGGGGCCGGAAGCCGATTTCGAGCCCCTGGCCCACGAACTGAACCGCGGCGAGGCCTTACTGGTCTTCACCGAAGGGATTCGCGACGCGCGCGACCAACGAGGCCGCCCGCTCGGCGAGGCCGAGCTGGCCCGACCGCTCGTCGGCCAGACCCGGCTCTCCGCCGACCAACTGGCCGTTCGCGCCCGTGCCCACCTCGACACCCACGCCCCCGGCTCCGGCCCCGCCAAGGTCGATCGAACCCTGCTGGTCGTCAAGCGGGCCCCGGATTGACCGGGAAGCGGCGTGAATTAGAATCAGTTGCAGGGGTGCGTGGCACAACTCACACATTGCGGGAATGGCGGAATTGGCAGACGCGCTAGGTTGAGGGCCTAGTGGGCTTTTAGCCCGTGGAGGTTCAAATCCTCTTTCCCGCACTTGTTAAGTCTCTTATTCGTAAGGACTTGCGACGACCGGTTGCAGGTCCTTTTTCGTTTGGCGCAATCAGAAGGAGGCGTCGCAGTGACAAATCAGTGACAACGTGGGGTTTGCGGGGTCGTTGTATGGCTTCGCTCCTGCGGGACCCGTCGGGTAACTGGCATGTGCATTTCCGGTTTGCCGGCCGGCGGTTCAAGCGCTCGTTGGGCACCGCCGACGAGGACGAAGCTCTGGGGCTGAAGGCCCGAATCGAGGACAACATTCGTCTCGTCAAACGGGGGGTGAGGAGCCTCCCTCCAAGTGCCGACGTTTTTTTGCTCCTCCTCTCGGATGGCCAAGTCGAGCAGCTAAGCCTGCCGGACCAGTTGACGCTGGAGGGCCTCGTGAAGGAGTACAAGCAGTCCATGATTTCCTCAACGAGTCTTCGGGCGTCCTCGAAGGCGATAGGGTCGAACTCCTGCGAAGCCGATCCAAGATCGTTCAGGGAAGTGTACAGATGTTTCATATTGCCCATAGGTAGAGGGGGTAAGGGATAGAAGGCCCGGTGGGTCGCGGGCACCCCCTTTGCTGCCTGAAGTCAAGGTGGAGCCGCGAAGCAGACTACCTTGACGAGGGTGTACACTGAAAGGAACGCGAGCAGTCCAATGATACCTTTCGCGATACCAAACCCTTGATATTCGGCACCAAAACGTGGAAAATGTGGACGATGGGGGTCTCTGTCAGCCCTTCCTAAATCATTGTGTCATAATCGTTTACGTGGATTCTGCCGTTACTGTTTTCGGAATTTTGGTTCCCTCGTTCCAGGTTCGAGTCCTGGCCGGGTAGCTTTCCTAAACCCTTGCGGGGCCTTCACTTCGGGCGATGGGGGGCCGCCTCGGTTTCCTCCGCTTCTCCCCCACTGGCGGGAGAATGGTACCCAGAATGGTACCCAGCGGCCTTGTGCTCTCGCCAGAGGTCCGCGGCCGTTTCCCGGGCATCCTGGTCAACGTAGAACTGCATCGTCGTGGCAATGTCGGCGTGGCGCATCAGCTCTTTCAGCACGGCCGGCATGACCCGCTTGGCCCACCGGGTTCCGAACGCCCGGCGGAGGTCGTGGGCACTCGCCCACTTCTTGGGTTTGCCGGTCTGGGGGTCCACCGCGGCCACGGAGGGGCAAGGGATCGAAAACAGGGCCCTTCCGCTTCGCTTCTGGGTTGTGGAGTAGGAACTCGGCGAAGTCGGGCACGACGGCGCACGTCTCGTCCTTCCCGCTCTCTTGCAGCGCCCCCGGAACCCAACCCATGTGCTCCTTGACTGCCATGCCTCTCTCCTCCCTTTACCCCTCGGTTAGCGGCAGGTATACTCAGGGTTTGTCCAGGCCACGGTCGTCAACCCATAGTATACAGAATCGTATACGGGGAGTCAAAGTATACAGAAGTGGCAAGGAGCGAGTAGACGTAATGTGTTACAGTTTAGCCGCTTGCATAAATCGGGGCGTAGCTCAGCCTGGCTAGAGCGCTGCGTTCGGGACGCAGAGGTCGCTGGTTCAAATCCAGTCGCCCCGACTTCATAAGTCGTTGTGAGTCAAAACCTTACGACGGCTTCTCTTTTGCGCCGCCTGACAAGATTTCGCTTTTGACAAGGATTTTGACAAGGATCGGGATGCTCCTCGGTCAGGTGGCTGCTGGCAGGGCGCGGGACACGGTTTGCGCCTCGGAAATCGGTCTCTCGGCAGAAGGGGGGTATCGCTAACGTGGAGGCGAGGGGGGGTAAACGGAAGAATCTATGGAAGGAGCAAAAAATGGGCAAGGATGTGGCGGCCGAGAAGGCCCGGGAATTCGAAGAGGAGATCCGGAAGTTCGCGGAGCACTTGCGGCAGAAGGTCTATGCGAGGGGTTACCCGGAGTGGGGAACCCTGTTCAGTGTTATCGAGGAGTTGGGCGTCCAGATCGGTGATGCGGTGT
>Ga0180438_10001812_pt1 | contig 36824 bp, 49 predicted proteins | sample SS_ome_12_FD_132455 | JGI IMG/M metagenome (GOLD analysis project Ga0180438, IMG submission 132455) | Hypersaline lake sediment archaeal communities from the Salton Sea, California, USA - SS_3_D_2 metaG | ecosystem: Environmental > Aquatic > Non-marine Saline and Alkaline > Hypersaline >... | reverse complement strand
GTGAGCCTTCTTATGAGATAGATATTTTAAACAAGTAGCTTGCGTGTTACATCAGTAGTAACTCGTTCATGAGACGTATTCCATTGATTGTTTCAGCTGCACGGCTACTATTTGGGCCATCGAAGATATCGTTCTCCATTGGAAGATATGCTCGTCGTGTGTCTGTTTGCTTGTTCATGTGTTTCAATGCGTTGTACATGTTTGATTCATGGAAAGAGTCTCTCCACTTATATTTGAGCACCCATGACCTGATATCCATTCCATTCTGACAGGCCTCCCCTACATCTTTACCAAATGGAACTGTATATCCAATAGCATGAGGGAATATCTTTTTCCACTTGTCCAGCATGACTTCACCTGCTTTGTCATTGTCATGACATACAAGTACATCTTTCTCGTTAGCAATGAAATGTGATATCGAATCAGGATTCTTAGTATTGCTTCCAGATGCAACAATAAGGGCATAGTCGCCAACCAATGAATAAAGTGCGTATCCGTCTAATTCTGACTCAACTACGATCATGATTTGGCTGCCGATGTCTCCAATTATACTAAGGCCAGTAGCGCTGCCAGGTATTGCTATGTATTTGCCTGCCTGTGCAAATGAGCTCGTTTCATCTCTGCGTATCTTTACACGTGTAACACGTAACTTTCCATCATGTTTCTCATATGTTGGTATGACAATGCCTTTTGGTAGCCATAGTTTCTTGTTATCTGGATTGTCTAAACCCCAGCTTTCTCGCTCACGCCATACATCAACTGGATTCCATCCAATTTTGTACTGGTCTATAACACGATTAGAAATGCCCCGGTCATTTAGGTACAATCTTATCTCAGGATTTGACTGAAGATGCTTGTATGACCACTCAACAAATGCCTCAGCTTTTCTGTTCCATATGTTATCAGGTCGTTTTATAGCTGATGGAGTAAATGTATAAGACCTACGTACTTGCCTCACAAGAGATCTTTCTGGAATTTTGGCACCAATATACTCTATAGCCTCTTTAAATGTCATACCGTTGAATTTCTTTGCGAACTCGATAGTGTCTCCATGTGTGTCACACTGTCTACATCGATATCTGCCAGAGCAGTTCTTCATTTGAACTTCTGGTTGGATATAGAATCTATCTTTGCCACCACATATCGGGCATGCTGATTTGTACTCACCACCATGTGAGCCAGATGATTTCTTTGGATCTAATCCTGCGTTGTGAGCTAATTGTATAAGTGTCATCTACTCTCCTTTTTCGCTAAATGCATATTCCATAGATACTTTGAATGACTCGCAGAACGATTTCTTACATTCTATTAGAGATGGAATTATGTGCATGCGAATACGTTTCCCATTTATTCTTGGTTGACTATCATTGATTACTGGTAGGTATTTATTCATAGCATTTCCAAATCTGCTTCGTTCTAATGTGTTTTTTTCATTCTCGCTTTTACACCAGTCGAGATACATGTCAAACAACTCTTGTTTAGTTAGCTGGTCATCCCACTGTCTAAGCCCAACAGCCAATGTATCAAATGATGATTGAGATAATGCATCGTGTATATATTTAGCAGCTGAGCCTCCAGTTTTAAGCTTTATTCTTAATGAGCTATCACTGTTTGGAAGCTTTCTTAGATTAAATCCATCGATATCTTCATTGAGAATGTCATGTAGTAATGCTGCATAGCCTCCATATTTCAACTGAGATACAAGTTCTCCGAAATACTGATGATCTTCTTTGCGATTGTCTGAAACATTTAATACAACAAATCTGCGATCGTCTGCATCAATGCTAATTGGGAAGTCTTCATTACTGCTAAAGATATAGTGGTTTGTATTTCTCATCTGGATTACATCTTTTCCTTTTTCTTCTATGCATGCATATTCTCCAGCTATCTTGCTTTTTAGTTGGCCCGCATTTGATTTATATCCACCCCACATTGCTTCATCGACATGGGTGAGTACTGCATACTTACTACTACTATTGAAGCGTGAGAATAATGTTTCCATGTTATTGATAGATGAGAAATGTTGTCCAAGCAAGTAACCAAGAGATTCTGCAAATATGTTTTTCCCAACTCCTTGAGACCCGCATAGAACTAATGATGTATGAAGTTCAGTTGGTTTTTGAAACACTGCTGCGATCCATTTTCTTACATATATATATATATCTTCTTTACCATCGCAAATGTTTTCTCTTACATGATTCCAAAATATCTCAGCGTTTCCCTTTTTAGGTTTGACTGAGAATCCTTTCCACATATTATACTTACCTCCTGTATGCTCTGTTGTTGATGTATCGAATGTGAAGCCAGTTAGATCTCTTCTCTCTGGGCTTTTAACCCATATGTCTACCATTGATCTATCTTTACCATCAGAACATATTATGCGCTTATTTTGCATCATTAATCGTAATGATTGAGTGCTATGTAAAATGAAGTTATCATTTCCATCTTTATCTTTTAGCTCACTTATAATATATGCCTGTGTTGTAAGTATCACAGCATGGTTTTTATTCATTTCATCAACGGCATACTTTTCTGGCCAAAGAGTTTTCTTTTCATTTATCAAAGATTTGTATGTATTGCTAATCAATAATATTGTTTCTGCTTTAGAATGGTCGTCACTTATTATGGAAGAAATAAAAGACTTTTCTGATAATGATTCAAAGCTTTTATCTTTATATCCAATATCTGTTTTTTGTTTCTCGAGATTTCTAAGTCTTTGATTCCACTCAGCTCGATCATGAGCTAATTGTTCGCTAAAGCTCATTAATTTAGAGTTTGTATTGGTTTCTACTGCGTTTTTGTTGACTTTATTGTCTGACATGATAGTCTTTTCCTTATGGGTAATATGTGACATGATATTATTATCCTTGTGAGTAATTTGATATAACGTGTGCTAGTTAGTTACATAATTAGCACACAGTTCCTTCTTTATATTTCAATAACTTCCATTCTCGTGTTGGTCTAAGTAAATCTCCTATCTATGGTGGGTGGGATTTTTGCTGAACAAAATCATCTTTCGATTGATTCCCTTATATCATACATGGCAATTCACTAAATGCAAGGTTATTATATTTTTATTATTTCTTTACAACTCTTTACTTTTATTGCAACTATGTTAGCATATTAAACATATATAACATGAAAGGGACAGCATGGAAGAAAAAAAGAAATCTACTGTAACAGTAATGGAAGCTGCAAAAATACTTGAAGTATCTGGTCCTACAATAAGGCAGTGGGCAAGAAGAGGGAATATTAAAGAATATAGGCATCCAATTAATAATACGAGGCGCTATAAGCTAGAGGATATACAAAAATTAGCTGATCTGATTAATAATCTTGGTGAGTAACTGAGCAACAATAGGAACGACATGGAAGATGTAGTGGTAGTAATTATAGCAATGTATGTTATTTGGTGTTTGAGTGTCTTATTTAAAAAAGAAGAGTATCCCCATTTTATGGTTGATAATTATGATGAAGAAGTTTCTAGAATAGACAGGAGGAGTCAGTTTTCTGGTGTTGAGACGTTATTGATTATTATTATTTTGATTTTGGTTTTTAAGAGGTAAGCCAGTGGCTCGACAGATCGATCTAAAACTGACATGATGAAAATGGTGTATTAGTTTGATGAGCCACCCAGCTTTTGTCTCAATTGTAACCATGGGTGGCTTACACAACAATAAAACAAATCGGAATGATATGAACCTAGATAGGCTAAAAAAGTGCAACAAAGAGCATTGTAATAGTCAGAAACACGGTGAATTATTAATCCCATGCGAACAAATTGAACGAACATCTAAGACATATGTGATTACTGGTAACCCAACGCCTTTAAGCAGACCACGATTTTCTGGAAAACATGTATACGATTCTCAAAGACATTATAAGACGACAAAGATAGTAGAGCTTCAACAGCAACATGGATATGAAGACTTATTTGATGGAGTGTTACACTTTGATGTGGATTTTTACTTTGAATTACCAAAGACAAATTCGATACGTGAAAAAAAAATGCTTCAGGAGTATCACAACAGCAAGCCGGACATAGATAATATTATTAAAATGTGTGCTGATTTGTGTGTTGATGCAGAAATAATGAAAGATGATTGTCGTATATCTTCAGTATTTTCACGTAAGCTTTATGATAAAGGTGAACCACGAACAGAATTTATAATAACAAAGATAAAGATAAACGAAGACGATGAGTATTAATGGAAAAAGATAAGAAAACAACTAATCAACATAGCAATACAAATACAAAAGCAAAGAAACTGTACCCGTTTATGAATGATATAAAGAGTTTTACCTCTTGGAACAAGCATAAACTTACAGAAAAAGAAGCAGAAATGTATGCTCAAGCAATACTTGAATGGTCCGAGAGGGATGACGCTTGGGATCTTTTATCATTCTATAATGAAGCAGGGCTTTTAAAGAGGACATTCGAGAAGTGGCGAACTAAGTATGAGATACTTGAAGACGCAGTTGATCTTGTAAAGCAAAGAATAGGTGAACGGAGACAGCGTAAAGCTACATTTAAAGAGTATGAAGTTAATCTTCAGATGGTTACACCTACACTTAGATTCTATCACCCTGATTGGCAGAAAGAACTCGATGATGATAAGAAGTTTAAGACTGACTTGAAGGCTATTGGTAATGATGAAGAGAAGAACCCGGTACAAGTGATTGTCGTAAAAGACTTTCCAAAAGAGTAATGAAAAGTAACGATCAACGAAGGAAAGAGATGACAGAAGTTTCTTACGGTAATTGGACGGCTATAAAGAGGCAGCGTGGATACACAATAAGGTGTCAGTGTGGATTTTCAAAAGACGTAAACAAAATAGGTACTTTAAGAAATGGAACAAGTACTCAATGTAGAAGTTGCTACATCAAAAAAATAGCTGTTCGACACAGTGCGCATTACGGTAAATGGACTGTTGAAAAAAAACAAAGTGGGTACACGATAAAATGTGAATGTGGGTTTTCAAGAAATGTAGATCGAATAGGTGACTTGATATCTGGAAAAAGTACGCAATGTATTGAGTGTTATAATAGAAAAAGGATTGCATATAATCGTACACACGGTCTATCTGGATCAAAAATATTTAGGACATGGATGTCTATGAAGGATCGATGCTTAAACAAAAGATGCAAAGACTATAAGTACTATGGTGGCAGAGGAATAAGCATAGCTGAAGAATGGTTATCTTTTGATAATTTCTACAAAGACATGGGTGATAAGCCAGACGGATTCCAGATAGATAGGATTGATAACAATGAGGGTTATTTTAAAGATAATTGTAGATGGGTAACCCCTAAAGAAAATTGTAATAACCGGAGAAGAAGTGGTCCATTCAAAAAAAATAATCAGTCTTGATACATTTACACCTAGGCCATATCAATTACAATTATGCAAAGCTTTTGAGTCTGGAAAATATAAAAGATTCATATTGAATGCCCACAGAAGGATGGGGAAGGACATTTGTGCCTTTAATCTAATGGTTAGAGCTGCTGTGCGTAAAGTTGGTGTATACTATTATGTGTTTCCTACATACTCACAAGCTAAGAAGGTTATATGGGACTCAATTACAAGCGATGGTAAGAAGTTTTTAGATTTTATACCTAAAGAGCTTATGCTTTCCAGTAATAGCCAAGAAATGAAGATCAAGCTAACTAATGGATCCCTTATACAGCTTATTGGAAGCGATAACGTTGACGCTATTGTGGGTACAAACCCTGTTGGGATTGTATTTAGTGAGTACGCGTTACAAGACCCACGTGCATATCAATTCCTAAGGCCTATCTTGCTTATTAATGATGGGTGGTCTTTCTTTATCAGCACTCCAAGGGGAAAGAACCATTTTTATGATATGTATAAAATAGCTGAACAAAATCCTGATAAATGGTATTCAGATACATTAACTATAGAAGATACAAAAGTTCTTTCCAAAGAAGATATGATGCAAGAGGTTGAGGAAGGTCTCGTGTCGCTTGACCTAGCTTTCCAAGAATACATGTGCTCATTTACAATGGGTGTAGAAGGATCTTATTATGCAAAGTATATCGATCGTATGCGCATTAATAATCAAATTGGTACTGTTCCTTGGGAATCTGGATTTAAAGTGCATACAGCTTGGGATATTGGTGTTAGAGACTCAACTGCTATTATATTCTTCCAGACTATTGGTGGTACCGTTCGTATTATCGATTGTTATGAAAAGAATAAAGAGGGACTTGAGCACTATATTAAGTTTCTTGACTCCAAGCCATACATTTACGGAAAGCATATTGCCCCCCATGATATGGCAGTAAAAGAGTTTGGTTCTGGTATGACGCGAATAGAGAAGGCCCGTCAGCTTGGTATTAAGTTTACACTCGCACCAAACATATCGATCATGGATGGTATCGAGTCAGTACGTTCCGGTTTGAGTAAGACGTACATTGATCAGTCTAAGTGTGGACCACTCATAAAAGCACTAGAGAACTACAGACAGGAGTTTGATTCTAAGAAGAAGGTGTACAAGATGCACCCGTTACACAATGAGCATTCGCACATGGCTGACGCAAGTCGCTATATGTTTCTAGCATTGCCGAAAACTAGAGATAATATGACTCCTAAAGATATAGATAACTTAAGAGCAGAAGCAATGATGGGTGGTAAACCTAACTTGCCAGGTATATTTAATTAACATGAAAGGAGATAGAAGGAAACAACACGGGTTAAGCATTGTAATTGTATTATTCACCATGAAGGAAATTATATGAAAAAGAAATTGTCTCTCTTAATGTTGCTGGTAACATCCAGTTTGTATTGTCCAGGGCTAGTTCAAAGTGCTTTGCGTCAATGTGAGTATGCTGATTCTAGTGATGATTCTTCGTATTCACCTGAAGAAATGTCGATAAACCAGTCTCCAAGGAGCAGTTTTGATATTGAGAACATAGACATAGAAGACGCTACCATTGAGATACCTAGAAATAGATTCTTGATGAGTGGCCAGGAAAACGTACGTTTGTTCTTTGATAAAGATGGATTTTGTATAAATAGAAGTGGTTTCACATACCGTGTTAGCCGAAACGATACCGATAGATTGTTTCACGACAAAAAAGTGGAATCAATTTATAAGTTTACACTTATGCACAAGTTCAAGCTTGTACAATTCTTGAATGGAGACATTATCATTAAACCACAAATCGGATTGAATGGTGGTGGACCGGGTGGAGCAACTGCTGGATTTTATACTGGTAAGTTTGCAGTACATCTTACAGCTCAAGCAGGAATAGCTGTTGTTGCTACGGGAGCAGCTATTGCAGGAGGTCCTGCTGCAGGTGTTGCAGTTGGAGTAGCTCTTGAAAAAACAATCGCCCCTACCGTTGAAGTTGCAAGCAACGTAGTTGGCCTTGGAACAGGTATTCTTGGTGGTGTTGCAACTGGTCCAGGATGATGATGGGATTTTATTTTAAGATGATATTAATGATAGTTACGTATACTCTTTTGTGGTTCTTATTCTTAAGGAAATACTTTATTACACCAGAGAGTGTGAGAGAAGCAAAGCGTAAAATGCGTGGATGGTTTTGATCAAGGGGCTTTCGGGCCCCTTTCTTTATATGATACTTCTATTATGATTGATTAAGAGCAAATAATACTTGCTATACTACATTCGTATTTTAGACTATCTATATCTATACAGAGATTATTACAGTAAGGACGCTTTATGGCATTATTCCCTAATTTAAAACCAGAGTATTACACTGATGGTGATAAAGATATTCTGCAGAGGATGGAAGAATTCTATACAGATTCAATAACAATGAATCAAGAATATTGGGCTGAAGCTGATCTAGACACGAGGTTCTACTGTGGTGATCAAACTGTATGGAATGATGTATACGGTAATGTTTCTGGGCTTAACAGTAGACAGTTTAACTTTAACCGTATAAGACGTATTGTAGAGATGCCATGCGGATACCAACGTAAGAATAGAAAGTCTACTATTGTTACTCCTGTAGAGAACTCTGACCAACTCACAGCAGATCAGTTTACAAAGATACTCATGTGGATTAATCGCCAAGAGGGTATGAATGAAACTATTTCAGAAGCATTTACTGGTTCAGTAATATCTGGAATGAATCTCATGCAGGTATGGATGGATTATCGTGAAGATCCTATTTCAGGCAATATTAAGATATCTAACTGTAGTTATAACTCATTTGTCATAGATCCATACTTTAAGAAACAAGATCTTTCTGACTGTAACTCTATATGGAAACGATCATATGTTACTAAGCAGCAAGCATATAGTTTATTACCTGAAAGAGAGAAAGATATAGATTCGCTTTATGGGTTGGGTGGAAAAGATGGCAAGTTCCAGTACCTTCCAGAAAACTATGATTACAATCAGAAAAACTTGCTAACATACGATGAGTTCTATTACCGCGATTATCGCAAGCAGAAGATGCTTGTTGATACAGAAAGTGGTGAAACGATGGAGTGGACTGGTGAAGATAAAGAATTACGTGAGTATCTTTCAATGTATCCAACAGTAACATCAATTGATCAAGATATTCCAACAGTTAAATTAGCTATTGTTGTTCAAGGTCGTGTAATGTATGACGGGCCAAATCCTATTGGGATTGACCAGTATCCATTTGTTCCCGTGCTCGGTTACTATACACCTGAGTTGCCGTATTTTAAATATAGAATCCAAGGAATGGTAAGGGGATTACGTGATGCACAGTATCTTTACAATCGTAGAAAAGTCATTGAGCTTGATATACTCGAAAGCCAAGTTAATTCTGGATGGGTGGCAAAAGAAAATTCATTTGTGGATCCCAAGAGCCCATATAAAACTGGACAAGGTCAAGTCTTATGGCTCAAAGAAGAAGCTCAGATGACCGATGTGCAACAAATACAAGCATCAAGCATCTCACCAGCAATGTTTCAAATGAGTGACCAAATGGGACGTGAAATACAGGAGATTTCCGGTGTTAACGAAGAACTATTGGGTTCAGCTTCTGACGACAAAGCTGGTATCCTTGCTCAACTTCGCCAAGGAGCTGGGCTTACAACGCTGCAACGTTTATTTGACCAACTCGACAACTCGCAAAAACTACTAGGTCGTATACTCATTAAGCTGATCCAGAATAACTTTACTCCTGGTAAAATTAAGAGAATCATCGAAGAAGAGCCGTCTCCACAGTTTTATGATAAGAACTTCGGAAAGTATGACGCTTCAGTTGAAGAAGGCTTTGATACAGCTACTCAGAAACAACTTCAGTTTGCTCAAATGCTTCACCTTAAAGAAGTTGGCGTCCCTGTTTCTAGCAAACAATTACTCAATGCAGCAACGCTTCAAAATAAAAACGAACTTATTGAAGAGATACAGCAACAAGAACAACAAGAAGCGCAACAAGCTCAAGCTCAAGCTCAAATGGCACTTAAAGAACAGTCTGCTACTCTTGATCTCGCGAAAGCTAGAAGCGTTGCCGATATTGCGATGGCTCAAGAACGAATGTCCAGAATCGAGGAGAACAAGTCGCTTGCAATTGAAAGGGAAACGCAATCAATCGAGAACCTTGCAGAAGCAAATAGCAAGAAACAGGACGCTTTGCTATCGAAAGCAAAAGCTCTGAAAGAACTGCAACAGCTCGACATGCAGCAATTGCGTGAGCTTATAGCGCTTTATAATGTCGTAAAGCAACAAGGTGATTCGGATAAGAAGCAACAAGACCAACAGAACCTTAGCTTAATGAGCCAGTTATCAGAGCTAAAAGGAATGAAGAATCCACAGCAACCTGAGCAGCCTCAACAGCCATCTCAACCTGTTGATCCATTGTCTCAAGTGTAGTATACTATAATAGTAACCTTACTAACTATGCTATGAGGATGAGAGATGATTGGATTTTCTAATGATTGGATTAGAGTTGTATCTTTTTATGGACGTGATAAGCATGGAAATAAGATGTGGAGATGCATATGCAAATGTGGAAATAGTCTTAAAAGGGCTACTGCTGATATAAATAAAGGAAAGTTAAAAGGTTGTTGGCAATGTGGGGTTTTAAGATCTGGAAATGCTACAACTCATAAATCAATAACAAGGCATGGATTGGCAGGTAAGCATCCACTTCACCAAGCATGGTCAAAGATTAAGCAGCGCTGCTATAATCCAAAAGTAAAAAATTATCATAGATACGGAGGACGAGGAATCATATTGTGTGATGAGTGGAAGAATGATTTTAAATCATTCTATGATTGGAGTATTAGCAATGGATGGGAAAAAGGATTAACTGTAGATCGTATAGATAATAATGGAAACTATGAACCAAAAAATTGCCAATTTCTTACTAAATCAGAAAATGCTAAAAAGTTACACAGAGATAGTCCAGGAATAACTGTTGGATCAAATCATGGTATGGCTAAGATAGATGAAGATAAAGCACATTTAATAAAGACTAGAATTAAGAGTGGAGATAGGGTATGCATTATTAGTAAAGAACTTAACTTAAGTAGAGCTATTGTATCTAATATAGCATGTAACAAAACCTGGAAACATGTTATTGTTTAGTTTTATTTTAAGTGATAGCTTATGGATTGTAGATAGGCGTTAATATCGTTACCCTCTACTGAAAAACGTCGGGGTAGTTTCTACTAAAGGAGCCAATCATGGCAAAAAAATACTACGGTATGTTGGATCAAGACAAAAGCAAACAATCTAACTGTCCAACCGAGGTCATTATGAAGAATTTTCCGGAATTAGAGTCTATTTCATCAAACGTTCCAGATGATATGAGCGCGATGGATGCTTTGGCTAATAGCGCAGTACGTGGTGCTAAAAAACAGTTAGCTAAAAAACCATATTAGAACAGAATTTATAACCCTCTTAGGTTAAAGGAATACCTATGCCTGTTGGGATAAGATCTAATAATAAAGCGACTAGGATCGCATATAAGATACTCGGGATCCCTCAAAACCTTAGAGGTATTGTTGAGAAGCCAAGAGAATATAAGAAGAAGCAGCCAATGCAAGCAAACAGTCAGTTCAATGATGAAATGAGTGGCCTTTCTTTTTAAAAGTATTTGCTTACTAGATTGGGGGGTTATACTACAGAAGCCGCAAGCGACTCTACAGGCTCCCCAATCGCTTCATTAACGAGGAAGCTACGATGAACAAGAAATTTAATAGAGAGTCTGCCGGTAAGATATCTCAAGACTTATTGCAGAAAGCACCAGAGTCTACCGATGTTCGCGAGATTGGCCGTGAGATGACCAAAGGGTATATGGAAGAGCTTTTCACTACTATAGCTGATGGTAAAACAAAATATACAGGTGATTTCTTTGTGGTTGTTCTTACCAAACGTGAACGACTTATGACTAACGTGATCAGAAACTTTTTCTTCCATAGAAATACAGCACCGACTCCTGACTACGATCAAGCTGTATATCATTTTAAGAAGTCAGACGATGAGACTGAATTGCTGTGGGTTATACCAAATAGAGAACTTGCATATCATTTAAGAGATAATGCGCTTACACTTGATAAAGAATATAAAGAGCTTCTTGGATATGTTTTAGACTTTGATGATAAGACATTGTTCAAAAAGGCACAGAAGTTGAATAACGAAGAGAAGCTTGAAGGACGAATTGTACTAGAGGTGATAGATGAAAAATAATGAAATTGAACAAAAAGTAGAAGCAGCAGAGCAAAGCGTAGAAACAAAACCAGAGCCACAAATTCTAGATGGTTTCTACAATCAAAACAACGATCAAATTGAGCCATTATCAAAAGATTACGTATCATCTAATGGTAATGATCAAGAAACTAAAAAAGAACCTGTAGAAGAGATTGTAGAAGATATTCAGTCTCAAGATGGTCCAAAGCAAAGTTGGAAAGAGCTTAGAGAGAAAGCTGAAAGAGCTGATAAGCTTCAAAAGGAACGTGACGAGTATCACAATCTATTGAAGCAAATAGAAGAAGAAGCTCGTAAGTATGCTGAGCAATCTAAGCAGGAGCCACCTAAGAAATCTAAGCAAGAAGACGAAGATTTTGATTATAACTCACTTGATGATGATGAGATCTTAACTGCACGTGATCTTAAAAGAGCTCGTGAAAAAGATGAGAAGAGACTTAAACAGCTTGAAGAAAGTTATCAACGTCAACGAAAGATAGATGAAGAAAGACGTATTGAAAAGCAACTTAAAGCAAAGCACTCTGATTTTTATGATGTATTAAATCCAGACAATATTGCAAAGCTCCGTGAGATGCGACCAAGTCTTGCCAAGTCTTTGTTTTTGAATACCAATTTAGAAGAACAAGCTTCTGATACATACCAAGCAATTAAAGACTTGGGCATTTACAGAGCAGAAGAATACAATCCTGATAGAGCTATGGCTGAAAAGAATGCATCTAAGCCAAGATCTCTTAACAGTGTAGGTCCTCAAATGGGAAATAGCCCGCTTTCTAAAGCTAATGCGTTTTCTAATGGATTAACACCAGAGCTTAAAAAGCAGTTGTATGCAGAAATGTTAGCTAAATCAAGATCTTAATAAAAGTCCTTCATCTCTCTTCACTCGTTATCTAAGCTCTATGTAATACCGGTTACATAGGGCTTAGTTATTTTACTTGTATTATATTGTAGTTTTTGTTTACATTAGTACTGACGCATAAATTGAAGATATTCGTCACATCTTCAGATATATTGGACGCAAAAGCCACTCAAGTTCTCGTCCTACTTGAAGTTCAATATTAATATATATAACTTTAAGGACTCTCATGGCAATAACAACTACTTCAGGTTTGCCAGCAGCGGTACAGCAATCGTTTAATATGAAATTGCTCTCCGTTCCGACTCCAAACCTAATTCACAAAATTCCTGCTGAAAAATCACGTATGCCACGTAATGGTGGAACAACGATGAGATATCGCCGATATAACCCACTTAATACCGCATTGGTACCTTTGGGAAATTCTGGTGTTACTCCTCCATCACAATCATTAACTGCTGTTGATATCGATGCTAAAATCGACTTCTATGGCTCGTGGCTAGAGGTTAACGAGCAGGTAAACTAAAGCTGCCTGCTATAAACCCTGGGTGATTGACTTGGAAGCCCTAACGTAAAGTCGAGGGTGACAGGGGCCAAGAATTAAGTTGATTTATTATTGAGGTAATTACGACAATGCAAAGCACGAAGTTCATCAAAGCATTTTTTACGAACGTCCATGGTTTCTTTATCAAGAACCATCGCTCCTTGATGTCCTTTTTCGAAAGATCTTCGCTTGTAGGTTTCCCTCATTTTAATCATGATCTCACATTGATTTTTCTTTGCAGAAAGATTATTAAGCATAATTTCGCACAAGTGTTCAAGTCGTTTTCCTGTTGCAGTCCATTTATAAACTGGTCGTCTAGAGTTTTTTGGAGTTTGCTTAGGGGTATATTTACCTTTAAGGCCTCCGTAATCCTTAACAAGGCGATCAATCATGGACTCTTCAGTGTTAGCAACGGTAAGAACAGTTTGGTAGAATTTATTGTCGGTAGTTTTGCTTCTACTGAAGTTTCCTATAAAGAAGCATCCATCGCTATCCATAATTCCTGCAATGTATCCAATTTGAAGATCAGTGTATTGTTTCCGTACGTATTTGTTCCAATCAGACATGATAATTCCTTCGTTATGTTTGTTATGAATGTATACAGTGTACTACAATGCAAAATTAACTCAATTCAGGCTGAGAGACTAAGTCCTGGGGAGTCACATGCTATGTGGCTAAGCGATAGTCCGACCCGATATGAGAATATCGGAGGGAAGGTTGAAGTGCCATCCCCGCCAGCTTATTGTTAGTTGGTCAGTAAGGTTTTGAGACCTGAAAGTAACAGTAATGAGTATTACAATCTCAAGAATCAGTATTAAATGAAGCAGCATTGCGTCTTGGTGTTTCTCTTCGTCAAACAGAAGATGAGCTTACACGTAACATGCTTGCATCTACTGCTTCACAAGTTAACTGTGTTAATGGTACAAATGGTGATAACCCAACAGAACTCACAAAAGAAGATGTTGATGAAGTTGTAAAAGCGCTTCTTGGTGCTGATGCACACATGTTCCTTAGTGGAATTTCTGGTGAAGATAAGTTCGGTACTGCTCCTGTTCGTAATGCATATTTTGCACTTGCTAGCACAGATTTAAGTGGCAGCCTTTCTAATGTTGCTGGATTCATTCACCAAAGCCAATATCCATCACAAGACAAAGTTCTTGATTCAGAGTGGGGTGCAGTTGGTAACCTTAGATTCCTATTGTCATCAATCGGATCTAAAACAGCTTCATCATCTGCAAATGGTAATGATGTTTATAATGTTTTCTGTGTTGCTAAAGAAGCTTATGCTTGTGTTGAGCAAGATGGCGCATCTGCACAGTTTATTTACCGTCCAGCAGTATACTCAGGACCATTGGCTCAAAATGTAACTATTGGTTACAAGTTTGCTGAAGTTCCACGTATCTTGAATGATGCATGGGTATCAAATCTTCGCTGTACATTATCATAATAAACAAGATATAGGATAAAATATGTCATACGGAACCATAATTCAACAAGGTCGCTTTACCGCTGATGGTAGTAGCAAAAACCTTAGCATTCGATCAGATTTTGATTGGATCAAAGTTTATAATGAAACAGCTATAATTCAAGCAGTAGCTAATCTCGGAGCTGAATTCTACTTCCAACGTGGAATGACTAACGGTCGTGGAATGGTAAATACAAAACTTGGAGCTGTTGCTAATGATCCAATGTCATTGGGACAAATTGCAGCATCTTCAGGATTTACTCTTCTTGATACTTCAGGGAATCCACTTAGTGCATCAGTAGCTATTACTGCTGCAACTGATGTTGTTCGTCCAATTGTAAGCACAGGTAGCACGGCTGGAGTTGTTGCAGGAAGCATTGTTCGTCTTTCTAGCATGACAGGACAAGAAGATCTTAGTGGTTATGATTTTGCTGTAGATACAATTGTAACAGATACTAGCTTTAGACTTGCTGCAGCACTTGCTACTGCTCCAGGAGCAGCGGCAACAGCTGGTAACTATAGAGTTGTTAACTTTGATCCACTTTTCTACCCACGACACCGCTTTATTACTAACATAACACAAGCTGCAAACGCTGTTGTTACTGTTAGTGTTCCATCTGGATATAAAGTTGGACAAGAAGTTCGTGTTGTTGTTCCTACAACTTCACAAGCTGGTACAAGTGATTTTGGAATGGTTGAAATTAATGGATTAGTTGGAACAGTTACAGCAGTAGATGATACTCTTGCTACTCAAACTGTTACTCTTGATATTGATAGTTCAGCATTTACAGCATTTACATTCCCTACCGCTGCTAAAGCTGCAGTTGCATTATCAAAAGCAATGTTAGTACCTGTTGGTATTGATACAGCTACTGCTATTGCACAGTCTCAAGACTTGCTTAGTGATGCTACTGATAACCAAGGATTAATCGGTGTTAAACTTGCTGCGGGTAACTTAGCTCCAGCTGGTAATGCAAACGATGTAATTTACTGGGTTGCAGGAAAATCATTTAGTGTAGATAATCAGTAAGTCTATTTTAAGACACTGACTTTGTAGATATTTGAGGGGTTGCTTCGGCTTCCCCTCAATAAAATGAAAATAAATAACGAGGATAAAGATGAATACAAATCAAGAAATAGAAAAAACGCCAGAAGTTACACCAGCGCCAGTTGAAAAGAAACGAACACGGACTCAGATTAAAAAGAGCCCAAAAGAATTAGCATTTGAGCGTGATACGAGAATGGTAAAAGGTCGATTTAGATGCCATGAGCTTGCAGGTGGTACAATTAGATTTCATTTCAGAAAGTACAAAAGCATTCCACTTAAGAGTTATGAGTTTATAGATGGGCAAGTATATGAAATACCATACATGATCGCAGAGCATCTATCTAAAAACTGCTGGTACCCAGTACATAGCTACTTACAAGATGAGAATGGAAAGGTTCACTCTAAAGTTGGGCAAAAAGTAAGCCGATGTAGTTTTGAACCGTTGGACTTTGTAGAAATGGCAGATTATAGACCTTCTGATATAGTTACAGTAGAGAAGATATAAGGCATAAATAAAAGCTAAGCTTAACGGCGCTAGGAGTAAAAATGGCTTCGACTACATTATCATCTATAAGAACGAAGGTTCGTAGATTAACTCGGTCTCCGTCAGTTCAGCAGATATCTAATGCTGATATTGATGAATATATCAATACATTTGTTCTTTATGATATGCCATCTCATTTGAGGCTGTTTAATCTTAAGAAAACGTTCTCATTCTATACAGAGCCTAATGTAGATACCTATTCTACAAATACAATCGATGTAAATAATCCGATGTATAATTTCAAGAACGCTATTATTACTTCTAGTGATCCTGTGTATGTTGCTGGATACAAGTCTTGGTTCTCTCAAGATAGGCTTAGCTTTTTTGCTCGATGGCCAATGGTTAAACAACTTAATCAGATCGGTACTGGAGATGGAGCTACGACTAACTTCACAGGTACATTATCTAATATTCCTGTAACTCCAAGCGATGTAATGTTCACTTCTATTGATACAAATGGCAATGCAGTTGGGCTTGTTGCGGTTCCAGTTATAGATGCTACTACGGGTGTGCAAACACAGAATGGTAATTTGTATTCTACGCTTGGAGCAATACCTACTACTCCTCCCACAGCTGTTTTAGCTAATAACACAATTAACTTTAAGACTGGTGTGTACGATATTACGTTCTCATCAGCTCCAGCAGCTTCTGAAGAGGTAAACGTACAAGCGGTTCCATACTCAGCTGGAAGACCCACATCGGTTCTATACTTTAATAACACATTCACTGTAAGACCTATTCCTGACCGTCAGTACGATGTAAAGATAGAGGTATACGTAATGCCTACTGAGCTGCTAACTGATGTACAGAGCCCAGATTTGGAGCAATGGTCGCAATATATAGCTTATGGAGCAAGTATAAAAGTACTCCAGGATAGAGTTGATATGGATACAGTAGCATTGTTAATGCCTGAGTTTAAACAACAAGAAAAACTTGTATTACGTACTACTCTTGTTCAGCAAGGTGATGATAGAGCTGCTACAATATATTCAGATCAGTCAGGACTTTCAGGTGGTCCAAATGGTTGGTGGAATAATACAATTTAACTTACTAATAGGATAAAACGTGGCTTATAATGAAAATATTCCGGCCTCCACAGATCAACTAAAGGTATCTCAGGCTGATATACTTGCGAACTTCCAAGCGCTTAAAACATTGATTGATGTTAATCATGAGACATTTGGTGCGGCAGGTGAAGGAAAGCATAAGTTCTTACAAATGCCTCGACAATTAGCTGCACCAACTACTGCAGCTGATGAAGCAGGATTTTTTGGAGCTAGAGGAGCTACTTCAGGGGTAATGGAGTTATTTTTTAGACGTGAAAATGATGGAATTAAGATACCATTTACTTCTGGTACAAGACCTGTTGCAGATTTAGCAAATGGCCAAGGATATTCTTATCTTGGAAGTGGTGTATGTTTACTATATGGTTCTGCAGCGGTGGCATCAGTTCCTGGCGGAACAAAGCAATTAATTAGTATAGATCTTACAGTTGCAGGTCCAGCATTAACATTTATTGGTCCAGTGTATACACAAGCATCTTTTCCTGGATCTCCACCTGTAGGTAATTATAGCCTTTCAGTAGACTATAGCACAACCACTGCAGCTTCATTAAAATTATATCTTGCAAATGAAGCAGCGTTAACAGCTACTGGAGCATTTAAGATTTTTTATTTTGTTATTGGTGCAACAAACCTTACATAAAATGGAGTTATCATGCCATACGACAAGTTTCTTATTGCTCCATTGACACAGGGTGTTCAGCAAAACGTTAAACCGTGGTTATTGCTGGACGAGTCATTCCAGCAAATGAAAAACATGTATACATGGCGTGGTAGTGTAAAAAAACGTGTTGGTGGCCGTGTAATGAACGGCTCCAAGGGCGCACCTCAGAATCAGTTATTTACACGTTTACGTATTAATATTGGTACAACTGATGGAAATGGTGATCTTGCAGGAAATATACCTGGAGTAGTCACAGCAGATAAAGTTGGTATGGCTTTCTCTTGTGGTGATGAAGTATTCACAGTTACTACTGCAGGTACACCTGGCGTTATGCTTACAACAGGCGCTGCAACAACACATACATTTGATACTACTTCAGGTGCGTATGTTATAGCAGGAGCTGATGCAACTACAGATGTGTATTTTTATCCATCAGATCCCGTTATGGCGCTTTCTACATATGAAATATTAGGTGCTAATAATACAAGTGTTGAGTCATTACTAGCATTTGATACACAGTTTGCTTATAAGTTTGTATTTTCAAATGGATGGACGCGTCAGTCTAATGGTGTCTCTACATGGACTGGAACAAATAGTGATTTTTTCAGGACAACAAATTATAGAGGCACGGCAGCCAATAATTTTTTTATGTTTATCACAAACAACGTTCAAGCTGATGCAATGCGTTATTGGGATGGAACAACATTTAATGCATTTGGATCATTAAATACAACACAAACTCAAGGCACTGATTTTATTATAACTTGTAAATTTATGATGTCATTCAAGAGAAGATTGATTTTTTTTAATGTTCTTGAAGATGTATCTGGAACTGCTACAAGATTTAGCAATAGAATAAGATTTTCTCAAACTGGATCAGCAACTGAATCTGTAACCCCTTCTACCGCATGGACAACTGATACTGTAGGAAAGGGTGGTTTTTTAGAAGCTCCAACAAAAGAAGATATAATTTCTGCTGAATTAATTAAAGACAGACTTATTGTGTTCTTTGAAAGATCTACATGGGAGTTAGTTTTTACAGGTAATGACATATTGCCTTTTAGGTTTCAAAGAATTGATTCTGAACTTGGAGTAGAATCACTGAATTCTGTAATACCATTTGATAAAGTTGTTCTTGGATTTGGTGATAGTGGTATTCATGAAAGTAATGGAATAAATGTAGATCGTATCGATAACATGATTCCAGATACTATATATGATGTTTCTAACTCAAATTCTGGACCTTCAAGAGTTTATGGAATTAGAGATTATTGGACTGAACTTGTCTACTGGTCTTTCCCTTCAACAAATGAACAAGATGGAAACAATAACACATTTCCTAATAGGGTATTGGTGTAAGACTATAATTACAAAACATGGTCATTTAATGATGATTCAATCACTGTATTTGGAAATTTCTATCTTGAGCAATCAATAACATGGGCTGATATATCTGCTGCATGGGAAGACATGGATGATATATGGAATGATCCATCCATGCAAGAAAGATTTAAATCTGTTATAGCAGGCAATCAACAGGGCTATACATTTATTGTTGATTCTAAAAGAAATAGTAACTCAGTAGCTCTACAAATAACTGACATAGCTGTTTCTGGAGCAGTTGTTACATTTACATGTTATAACCATAATCTTTCTAAAAATAGCTATGTATACTTTTCTGGGATACAAGACTCTGCTGCTGGAAATATGGCAACTGATGGAGTAATCAATAGCAAGATATACAAAATAAATACTACTGACTCAGATACATTTACTATAAATACTGGTGAAACTGCTATTACTGGGACGTATAGTGGTGGTGGTGTGGTCACTCGTGTAAGTGAGTTAAATCTAACAACCAAGCAGTATAATTTCTACAATAAAACTGGTACAAATATTGCGTATACACAAGTAGATTTTCTAGTAGATAAGACATCAAGCGGACAGATAAAGGTTGATTTTTATCCTTCATCTTCAAACAGAAATATTGTAGAAGATGGATCTGTTTCAGGAGCTGCAATTGGAACATCTATACTAGAAACAAGTCCATATACACTTGTCCCGCTAGAAAGCACCCAAGATAGATTCTGGCATTCTATTTATGTAAATGCTACAGGTGAAAATATTCAGTTACAGTTATCTTTATCAGAAGATCAAATACTAGATCCAGCTATAGCATTCTCTGACTTCCAGCTCAATGCAATGATGTTCTATGTAACTAAAACAAATCAGTTTGGTGGTTAATGAAAACCCCGCCAACTCTAGAGATGACGGGGAAAAAGGAAGTAGTAGTAATGAAGCAATTCTTACTATAGCTTTATTTTTATATTAATTGCAATAGTTAATAGGATATAGTATGAAAAAGCTTATTTCATTAATGTTTTTCAGTTCGATATTTTGCATGGAAGAATCCCATATTGTTGATTTTAATAAAGTGGATATTATTAGTTCTCGTCCGTTAAATATAAGAATGATTAGCAATCAACAATCTGATGAAGATGATATAGCCAGCGTTATATTATGTTTTCATATGAAATCACTTCACAATGGTGTTGGTGAGAGAGTCCAACATATTGTCAGGAAAAAAGTAAGACAACTTAGAGAGTCGGATGAGGTCTCATCAAGCGCAAAGTTACATGAGCTTGAGCAGTTAAAATCATACATAAATAGCGAAAAGACACTTAAAAGAGCAAAGAAAAAGATACTAAACAATACTGAGTTATATGAATATATAAACTCTATGATTGGTGAAGCTCTTGAAGAATACGCTCATGATAAAGAATCTGAAATAGACCTACATAAGAAAAAAGCTGAAGAGCATGAGCGTAAAGCAAAAGTAAAAGAGAAACAAAAATGGGCAGCTATAGCACTTTCTGCAGTAAGTATTATAGCTGGCACTACTACATCGATAATAATCGCTTACAGTTGATATCTATTGTTTCAAATACTCGACCACTACATAACAATTTGTAAATCCAGTTCTATCTGATCCTGTAGTAATAGTCACATTTGTTCCATCAACAGATAATTCTATATTATCCACTAATGTTGGAGAAGAGTAAGGCAATGGTATAAATGATGTACTTGGATCTGTTGCAGCTCCATATATACGCGTAAAAGTAGTATTTGCATCTACTGTTATACCATGAGCAACAGATGTACTTCCTGCATTTGGAAGAGATACTACCGTTGTTCCATCTACAAAATTAATTACTTTACGAAATGCTTGTCTTTGTGTTGGTGTTTGAGCTGTTGTTGAGCTTAAAGCTGGATTTGGAAAGAAGACTTGGGAGTTAACAAACTCTTGCTCTGAATAAATACCTGTATCTTTTAGGTTTAGTTGTAGAGATATTTCATTAATGCGCTGTGTAAGAACGATAAGAAACTGACGAAATTCTGGAGAAGATAGATCTTTTCCTTCAAGATTTGTTATATCAAATATATCAGTAGTTGGTACAAATAATCCCGGTCCAACATTACTTGGAAAGCTTGCCATGATTCTTCCTGTTTCGTTTTTGGTTTTTCTAGTATGGTATTCTTTATGATAATGTACTGTTAGAAATCTAACAATAAGGAAAATACATGGCTACTGTATACCTAACTCCTGAAGAAAGGGAGTTTTATAATCAACAAGATAAACAGATACGGCAAAAATATGATGATATGTTTGCCCGTCTAAAAAACCCAACTGAATACCAAAAGATAAAATTACAAAAACAGCAAAATAAAGAGATACAAAAACTTGGTAAGACTTTTCAACAATCGAGAAGAGAAGAATTAAAACAACTTGGCAGAAAAAGTGATTTAACTCCTACAGAACAACAAAGAGTTTCTTCATTGCAAGAATCTGGTATTAAACCAGCATCATCAGCACTAGAAAACTTACAAAATCTAGCATCAATTGCATTACCAGTTGCAGGAGGAGCTGCTGGATTAGCATTAGGTGGACCTGTTGGAGCAGCTGCTGGGCTAGCAGGAGGATCAGCTCTTGGATCTGCAGTAAGGCCAAAAGAAAAAGGACAAGGTTTTCTAGGAAAAGCAGGAGAGTCTCTTTATGGTACTGAAAATGAGTTAAAGCAAATACCTACTACTACACCACAGCAACAACAACTTTATAACGCTATTCTTGAAAAAATAGGACCACAACTTATTGAGCAGCTTAGCCAGCCACAACGATCACCAATAGAACAGCTTATGGGTCCACAGATATCAAATGTTATGGGTGGTCAAAATCTTACTAATGCACTAGCAGGTCTCATAGGATCAGGTGCTGCATCATTTGCACAACCACAATCACAATTTGGTGGATTTGAACCTTCTGCAGGTGAAAGTGATATGCTTTCTTCATTGCTTGGATCACTAGCTGCACCAGCAGCACAGCAAGCGGGAGCATACTTAAAGCCTTATGCACAACAAGCACAGAGTTCACTTTCAGGAATGCTTGGAAGTCTTTTAAATCAAAATCAATAATACGATAGGAAATAGGAAAAATTATGGCATTAACTGATTACTTAGCAACAGCAGCACCCGGAGTTGCTACAGCAGCAGGTGGAGCATTAGGTGGACCAATAGGGGCAGCTCTTGGAGGAGCAGGAGGAGGTGTGTTAAGCCAATATTTACGTGGACTTAATAAAGGTCCATTTGAAGAAGAAGCAAAAGCATCTCAGCTAGAACTGTTGCAATCTTTAAGGCAAAGACAACCATTTCAAAAAGTAGCATTTGATCCAAGCCAAGAAGAACGACAGTTTAGAGAACAAACAATTCCTGGATTAATAAATAGGTTTGGAGGTTCTGAGTCAGATAGATCAAGTGGATTTCAACAGTCTTTAGCAATGGCTGGAACAGGGCTTAGTGAAAGACTTGCAGGATTAAGATCACAACATGAACTTGGTCAACAGCAAGCTGAGATGCAATCTCAAGGAATGGATCTTAATAGACTTTCTCAGCTTCAAAGTCTTTTATCTGGGCAACAACAACTTGGATTACAGCGTGCTGGGCAGCAACAACAACAATTTGGTCAACTTGGTCAGCTTGGGCTTGGTCTTGGTCAACTTGGGCAAAGATATGGAGAATCACAGCAGCAAGCACAGAGTCAAAATGTAGCTAATATGTTGAAAGCTTTAGGTCTTGCATCAGGACAACAGTTTGAAACAGCTCAGCAACCAGGACAAGAAGGTGCTATAAATCCTGCACTTAAAGCATTATTTTCTGCTTTAGGAGGAAAGTAAAATGCCTATACAAATATTACCTAAACGAGAAGGTTTGGCCGAAATACTCGGTGCTGGCCTTGGTCAAGTAGGAGGTGGTTATATTTCTGATTACTTAAGAAATAAAGCACTTGAACGTGAACAAGAACAAAAGAAGCAGATATTTCAAGATCTTGGTATTGAACCAAGACTAGCAGAGCTTGATCCTCAATCAGCTGCATTAGCATCGAGACGTTTATCAGAGCAAGACAAAGAAGCTAGGCAGCAAATGCTTCAACAACAAAAAGAAGCTGAAGAGCAAGAAAAATATCAAAGCGCTGTAGCTAAAGTTCAAGATCTTTATAATGTATATAATCAAACAGCTGGTACAGATCCATATGCTCCAAGCGCATTAAGCTCAACAGCAGCAAAACTATATAAAGATAAAGCTAAAACTCTACGTAGCGATCCGATAATAAAAAAGCTAGGCATTACTATTCCTTCTATAGACTCTGCTTCTCATGATGTATTCTCAGAGGCATTTGGAGCACTTGGCCTTCAACCACAACAAGCACAGCCAGAAGTTGGTCAACAACAATCTATGCAACTAGGTCAGCCACAGCCACAACAACCATTACAGCCAGGTGAATACAGACGTCCTGAGCCAACTCAACAACCATCTGTTATGGAAGCTGTAAAAGCTATGTTATCTGAAGGTGGAGCAGGAGTTGCGGGAGCACCAAGTAGAATATTAGACCTTATTGGTTCTCTACAAAGAGGTGTAGCTTCATTTACAGATCAACCAACAAGACCTATGGAGCCTATTGAAGAAGGAATGAGCCGTGATGATGTTATTAAACGCTTGTCTGCTGGCCCTCAGATTGATACCAGTCCTTCAGCACAGCAACAACGCACACCATCAGAAGCAGCGCTCGAATCAGTCAAAGAGAGGATACCAACAAGAGAGTCAGTATCTAAATATCTTGGAGCTCCACAAAAGAATGAATCAGATGCAATGAAAGCATTACGTGAAACAGCTGGTGATATTGGAGAAGATCTTGCTATTGGACTTCCTCTTGGATTAATGAGTGGTGGATTATCATCTGTTGGTCAAGCACTTAAGCTTGCTGGAGTTACAGAAGGAGCAGGTAATCTTGCTAAATATATGACTAAGAAACTTGGTTTTGGAGAAGGCGCACAAGAAACTGTTAAGCTAGGAACATCGCTACTTTCAGGTCTTGGAATGGGCCCTTCTCTTAAGAATATTGCTAAAGAGACATACAAAAAACAACTAGCATCTCTTCCAGAAAATGTTGGACCGAAGAATCGTAATGTTCGTGACACATTGCAAGACGTAGCACAATACTTTAGTAAGCCTGGATCTGGATATGGTGCTGTTAATGAGAAGATGACTAAGATGATGATGCCAAACTTCTCATATAAAGATGCACTTGAGTTTGCATCTGAAGTTAGGCTTAAAGATATAAAAAATCCAACATCTGCTGCTTACTTAAAAGACTATAACAATATACTTAAGCAATCGATCAAGGAAAGCAAGTCTATTCCTAAAAAGTCTATAGACCTTCTTATTGATGCAGATTCAATGTGGAGAGGAACAAAAGAATCAGAAAAAGCTATCGAATTTATAGCAGATATTCAACGAGTTGGATCTTTGGTTAAAAATGGTGGCCCTACAGGCCTTGCTGTATTACTAGCTAGTGGAAGTAAAATTCCTGCATTAGTTGGCGCAGGAGGACTTGCTTTAGCAGGTGCTAATAAAATGCGTGTTGCTATGCAGCAATTTGCTACAAAACCTGCAATTAGAAATGCATATGCTAAGATGATGCAAGCAGCTTTAGAAAAATCTACACCACAAGTAATTAGATATGCAACCAAACTAGACAAAGAGCTACGTAAACAAAAGTAGCACATTACTTACTATTGAGAAGGATTTCATCGAGGTCCTTCTCTCTTAGCATTTTTTCTATAATAGCTCTCGTCACCCAGCTATTAACTTTCATACCTCTTTTCTTACATCTTTTTTGTAGAAACTCCCATAACCACCCATCAATATTAACTGAAAGTCTTTGTTTCATATCACACCTTTTCATATAGAAATCCATTCCTGCACATTATTGCTTTTATTGCTTGCTTTGTAAATATATGTGTAGTTAGATAAGTAAAATTATTAACATCCATATAAGGAATATTATGGCTATCATACGTCAAAAGAAAGAACAAGCGTATAGTATTGGAGGGGGACCATTTATTGATGTGTTTCCATCTCCAATTATTACTACGCGAGCACCTGGGACAGGTGATAAAGCAGAAATTGGTCAAACATGGATCAATACATCAACTAACTCTGTATATGTATTAACATCTATTTCTGCAGGAGCAGCAACCTGGTCAACATCTCCTGCATCTGGTGCTACAACACTTAACTCATTAATTGTTACAACAACTGCTGATATTGGAACTAATGCAACAGTTGGTGGAACGCTTGATGTAACAGGCGCTACGACTCTTGTAGATCTTTCAGTTTCAGGATCAATTGCTATTGGTGGAGCTGGACAAATTGACCTTACAACATCTGCTGCACAAGGTGATGCTATTGTATTAGGAGCTACAGCAGGTGGTGTTGATATTACTGCTGGTGGGGCATTTGATGTTGATATTACATCTGCAGGTGGTGTAAACATTATATCTAATGAAGACGCAGCTAATGCAATTTTCATTGAAGCTGATGGCGGAACTTCAGAAACCATTAACATTCATTCTGATCAAGGTACAGGCGTTGAGTCTATAAACTTAGAATCAGATGTTGGTGGTATTACATTTACATCAGGGCTTGCTTCAGCAGATGCTATTAATGTAGAAGCTACAGCAGGTGGATTTGATGTTGATGCAGCTCTTCAAATTAACATTGCTTCTTCACAGAATGCTGCTGATGCGGTTCGTATTAATGCTTCTGCTGGAGGTATTGATATAGATGCAGCTGGTGCAGCAGGTGAAGACATTAATATTGCTAATGCTGCAGGTTCAATTGTTCTTACTGCTGGAGAAAGTGTTGCTGACTCAGTTAAAATAGAATCTACTGCTGGTGGTATAGATATTCTTGCTTCAGGTGCTGCAGCAGGCGAAGATATTGATATTATTGCTACTGGATCTTCAGTAAATATTAACTCTACTGAAAACGTTGCTACTTCTGTTGTTATTTCATCTACCAATGGCGGTATTGATATTACTGCTTCATCTGCAGAAGATATTGATATTTCTGGAACAGGTGGTGTTAACGTTTCATCTACAGAAGATTCCGCTGGTGCTGTAACTCTTCTTACTAATGGTGGAACATCAGAGACATTAGTACTTACTAATACTCAAGGTACAGGAGCAGCTGCTATAGATGTTAATGCTACTGCTGGTGGTGTAGCAGTTGATGCAGCTGGAGCAGTTTCACTTGACGCTGCTGCAGCATCTAATTTTACTGTTACTGGTGCAGGAATTGATCTTACACTTGATTCAGCAGCTGGTCGTGTAGTTGTAAATGGTGAAGAAGCAGCTGCTAATGCAATAACTCTTTTATCAGCAGCAGGTGGTATTGATGCTGATGCAGCGCTTCAAATAAATGTAGCTTCAAGTCAAGCAGCTGCCGATGCAATAAGAATTGATGCATCTAATGCAGCAGGTGGTATTGATGTAGATGATGGTGGTGGAGGAATGACTTTTGACTCTGCTGCTGGAATCTCACTTGATGCCGCTGCGGCCTCTAACTTTTCTGTATCTGGTGCTGGAATAGATCTTGATTTTGCATCAGCAGCTGGACGAGTAATTGTAACTGCTGGTGAAGATGCAGCTGATGCAATTTACTTACATGCTAACGCTGGAACATCTGAAAAAATAAGATTGCATGCTGATCAAGGTACTGCAGTTGACTCAGTTGAATTAGAGTCAGATGTTGGTGGTATTACTCTTCTATCAGGACTTGCTGGAGACGGTGTTAGCGCTACAGCTACATCTGGATCAGTTGTAGTTACTGCTGGAGAAGCAGTTCTTGACGCAATTCAACTTACAACAACAAATGCTGCTGGTGGTGTTCAAGTTACGACTGGTGCTCTTGCTGCAACGACTGGACTTCATTTAGTTCAGGGTGCTGCAACTGCTGCAGTACAAGTTGGTGCAGGTGCTCCAAGTCATAACTCTCCTAAAGGAACATTGTACTTGCGAACCGATGGTAGCAGTACAAGTACTCGCGCATATATCGCAACCGATGCTGTGGGGACATGGACTAATCTTACTACGGCAGCGTAGACCGTTACGCAGTATGTGTATGTATAGTTTACATTAACTAAATACCATGTATACTCTTTCTTAGTTATTAATTATAAGAAAGGGTATACATGGTAAAATGTAATTGGGGCGTAAAAAAAGAATGTGAGAAATGTAATGAAGAATATTATTGTAGAAACGATAAAAAAGATATATCACGATTTTGTAGTCGAAAATGTTTAACGTCATTTATTGCAAGTGATAAACAAAAAAAAATACATGATGTCTGGAAAAATGAATCTCGAGAGAAAGCAATAGAAGCTATGCGTTTATCCTTTGAGAAATTCTTTGAGAAAACTGATGGTTGCTGGGAATGGACTGGATATAAGAAATCAAAGCTTCCATATGGTAATTTTACTTTTAGAGGAAAAGACCTTATAGCTAGTCGCGCTAGTTATGAAATATATAAAGGACCAATTCCAGATGGATTGATAGTAATGCATACATATTGTGACAACCCTTCATGCGTAAATCCGTCTCACCTTAAAGTAGGAACCTATTTAGATAACCAAAGAGACAAAATGTCTAAAGGTCGCGGAAAGGTAGAAAAGTTAAACGAAGAACAAGTAAGAGAAATAAAAAAACTACTTATAACTAAAAAATCCGATCGTCAAATAGCTCCATTATTTAATGTTAGTGCTAGCACAATTGGTAAGATTAAAAACAATAAGCTTTGGTGGTGGGTTGGAATAGACTCTGAAATAACAGAAAGACCACAAGTTAAAAAAAATAGATATCCATCATTGAACGAGAAACAAGTTAAAGAAATAAAAACTAAATTAGAATCTGGATACTTTCCAACTCAAATATCCAAAGAATTTAATGTTTCACGTAAAACAATCTATTCAATTAAACACGGAAAGACTTGGTCATGGGTTTCAATATAATTACTGTTGCGGGGATCTTGTTTCTTTTATACAGTTATGTAGATAGTAAATTTCACATATAACGAAGGAAAAATATGAACGCATATATGAAACAAGCTTGTGTAAATCTTGATTTAGAAAAAGGCGAAGGCAAAGACAAGCACGTGTATACTTTCTCTATTCCATTTGGATCACCATACGAAGAAGTATACTTAGCATTAAGCGACTACAAAGAGCACGTGGAGAAGATGGAATCAGATGCAAAAGAACGTGAAGCAAAAGAGAAATTAGAGAAAGAAAAAGAAGATGAAAAAAAAGATGATGTAGAAGTAGAAGTAGAGTAGTATCTATTCATATATTATCTCTTAAAACATAGATTAAAAAGATAGGAATATTATGGGATTCGGCAGAAGAGCAGTTTTTGAGACCCAAAGGTCATTGGCACATGATGCCTTTGATGTTACGTATACAAAAGTTGGCAGTTCCTTTTCTGCCCCTGTAAGAATGCTTATGGTTCAAAATCTTACTGATGCAACGTTGCAATTTAGTGTATCAGGTGGAGATCAAGCAGCAGCATCACTTTCGGACCACTTTGTATTACAAGCAAATACGCAGGTTATTTTTGATTTTGCAGCAAATCGCGTACAAGACTACTCGTTCATGTTTGCAAAAGGTGATGCTGTATTTGTTAAAGATATAGGAACTCCTACTACTGGAAATGTATATGTTAGTATTGTTTGTGGCGTAGGAGATTAACTATGTCACAAATAACTAGCCGTGTTACAGCCGCTTCTCTTGGCTCAGTACTCACAGTAACAGGAGATTCCGGTGGTGCTATTTCTCCTGATGGTGCTGGTGATATAGGTTTAGTTGGTGGAACCACTGGCCTTACATTTGCCGGAGCTGCTAACGCACAAACATTAGGTGGAACGCTTATTGTTGCAAATGGTGGATCAGGAAGAGCTTCTGCAACTGCTTATGGAGTTATATGTGGTGGAACTACTTCTACTGCAGCTCATCAATCTATCGCTTCTGTGGGAACATCAGCACAAGTCCTTACATCAAATGGTGCTGGAGCATTACCAACGTTTCAAGATGCTGCTGGCGGAGGATTAAGTTGGTCAGTTGTGACAGGTACCACCCAAGCAATGGTTGCCCAAGAAGGTTACATTGCTAACAATGCAGGACTTGTTACTGCTACACTTCCAGCAACATCTGCAGTTGGTGATACATTTGCTATTACTGGTATGAATAATGCAACTGGGTGGAAGATAGCTCAAAATGCGTCTCAGACGATACATTTTGGATCAAGTGATACAACTACAGGAGTTGGAGGATCTCTTGCTTCTTCGGCAACATATGACAGTGTAGAATTGATATGCAATGTGGCTAATACTTCATTTATCGTTGTCAGTTCAATAGGTAATATTACTGTAGTTTAAATGGAGAATAATAGTGTCACAAGTAAATACAAAGACTACAGCTTTATCGATTGGAGCTATTACAACGCTTACTGGAGATAGTGGGGGTGCTATATCTCCTGACGGCTCTGGTAATATAAATGTTATTGGAGACAGTGTTCATACTATTACTACCGGCTCAGGTAGTTCTATTACAGTAGACCTTTCTGATAACACTCAATTTACAGCTGTAAATGGTTGGGATGGATCTATTATTGAAGACAATGTAGCTACTGTAACATCTGATGGAGTAACAATAACATTATCTATAGAAAAAATAGGAGGTGGAGATCTTACGGTTATTTTTTCAGATGGATACTATGAATGGGATACTACTCCTGCTGCTACAATTACATTAACTGCTGGATCTGATTCAGCTCCTCAAGAGAATTTTGTATATTTATTACAATCTACTAAAACATTAACAGTAAGCACGACAGCTTTTCCTTTAGATGTTGAATTTGCTGCGATTGCAACTGTTATATGCCAAAGTGCTGCTTCATTACAAACTGATGGTCCATATAAAGTTCATATATGGACGGATCATGTTGATGGATCATCACAAAATGGTCATATATCTGAAATAAATTCATGGATAAGAAATCAGAATGCTACATGGTCTACTGGGGTATTACCTACATTAACTATTACAACTAATGGTGGATCATTAGACGATGTAATATTTACATCTGCAGCTGGTGTTGTGTTGCAACTTCACGATCATGATTTCCCGGCGTTTACGGGTACTCCTGATATATATGTTATAAATGATTTTACTACTCCATACAGCATAACTACTAATCTTAATACATTGCTTACTGATTCTCTTGGTAACTCAATGTCAGGAAAGTATTTTTCTCTTGTTATTTGGGGAGTTGTATCTGAAGATGCATCTGACTGTAAATTAATGTGTAATCTTCCAAGTGGTAGTTATACAAATGAATCTAGTTTAATTTCTGATCCAGATAAATATTCAGTATTTACTATTCCACGAGAATACAGAGGTACAGGATTTCTTATAGCTAATTTACTATTAAGACATCAAACTGCAGCTGGCGGAACATGGACTGAAGTAGAAACAGTTGATTTACGTGGACAAATACCAACAGTTGTTGCTGGTGGAACTACATTAAATCAAACAGAATTTGCTGACAATGTGTTTAAGATATTTGATGAGTCTGATGCAACAAAGATTTTTCAATTTCAAGCATCTGGAATATCAACTGCCACAACTCGTACATTAACCGTACAAGATTCAGATGGAACAATTGCATATCTGAGTGATATACCAACAGTGATTGCATGGTCTGTATTAACTGGAGCAACAAAAGCAGCTCTTGTAAATGAAGCTTATTTTGCTAACTATGCTGGTACTTTAGCGTTTACATTACCGGCAACGGCTGCAGTTGGTGACACGATACAAATCGCTCAGATGGCTGCATCTCAGGGATGGTCACTTGCTCAAAATGCTGGACAAACATGCTATATTGGCAATACATCAACAACAACAGGTGCTGGTGGATCTTTAGCGTCTACTGCAGATGGAGATTGGATTGAGATAGTGTGTCGTGTTGCTAATACTGATTTTGCTGTTAATGTAAAATCAGGCAATATAACTGTAGTTTAATTACTACTATAGGAGCTACTATGAACTTATTCTTCTTAAAGCCATTACTCGGAACAGTACTTGTAGGTTTATCTGCTGTATTGGGTGGATTATTTTATAAGAAAGTTAAGTGGGTAAAGCAAGACAATCCAGTTGAGGAAGTTATAGAAATATGGATAGAAAAACGTACTGGTATTGATGTTGATTTAAGCCCAGATACTCCTGAAAGACCTGGTATTGATATGAACACAGTAGACTTTGTTCAAACATATAACAAGGACATAGATGGCTACCCAAAATAGCATAAATGCATCAAAACCTATTGAAGTTGCAAAAGGTGGTACGGGCAAAGCAGTAGTAACTGCATATGCTATTCTTTGTGGTGGTACTACTACTACGGGCGCTATACAGTCTATTGCTTCTGTTGGTACTGCTGATCAAGTGTTAACTTCTAATGGCGCTGGGGCATTACCTACATTTCAAACTGCACCCAACGTTGATATCGCTAATCAGTTAGTTGCTGGTGATCCGGGGTCTCCTATAAATTCAGAGGTTTGGTACGATACAGTCAGCAATGACTTCCAGGGTAGAGCAAATGGAGCAACAGTAACATTTACAGTTACATAGGAAAAATATGGCAACTAAAAACAGTATCGACTCTAATAATCCAATAGAGATATCAAAAGGTGGCACCGGAGTTGCTTCATTAACAGCCTATGCAGTTATTTGTGGTGGAACAACGGGTACGGGAGCATTACAATCTATTGCGTCTGTAGGCACATCTGGACAAGTATTACTTTCTAATGGATCTGCGTCGCTTCCTACTATGCAAACAGCTTCTACAAGTACTTATTTTCAAGAGTTAACTTCTGATCCATTATGTCCGAAAATAGCGCAAGTTTGGTATAATTCTACTACTGATTTATATAAAGGAGCTAAAGCACCATATATAAATGGAACATGGACTTCTAAAAACAGTATGAACACAGCCAGAAGATTATTGGCAGGTTCAGGGACTGAATGTGACGCTTTATCATTTGGAGGTTTTACTACTGTCCGAGTAGGAACTACCGAGCAATGGGATGGTACTAATTGGACTTCAAAAAACTCACTCAATACTGCAGTAAATTCACTTGCAGGAGGAGGGACAGTATCTGATTCTCTTTCATTCGGAGGAGCAGATTCAGGTGGGGTAACAGCAACTACAGAACAATGGGACGGTACTAATTGGACTGCAAAAAACAGTATGAATACAGCCAGGCAGTTATTAGCGGGATGTGGAACAACAGCAGATGCGTTATCATTTGGTGGAAATACTGGAGCAGTTTCTGCTATTACAGAAAGATGGAATGGTACTAACTGGACATCTAAAACTTCTATGAATACTGCGAGGCAGCAATTCTCAGGATTTGGAACTGCTGAAGATGCAATATCATGTGGTGGAAATACTGGAGCAGTTTCTGCAGTAACAGAGTTATATTCTGGAACAGCAAATACATGGACAGCAAAAACATCTATGAACACTGCAAGGTCTGGAAATGCTGCGAGTGGAACAGCAAATATAGGATTAACTTATGGTGGAAGTACAGGGAGTGATTCAGCAGTAACAGAAAGATATAATCTTTCATTAAATACATGGACAACAGTCACAGCAATGAATACTGCAAGAGAAATGTTAGCAGGAGCTGGAACACAAGCTAGTGGGGCATTGTCATTTGGTGGAAGAACTGGCGGAACTACAGTATCAGCAGTTACTGAGCAATATATTGGTATCTCAATCGTAACCTTTACCGTAACATAACAATAGGAATATTATGCCAACTCAAAATTCAATAAATACCGACATTCCTATAGAAGTATCAAAAGGCGGCACAGAGCAAGTTGCTCATACGGCTTACTCTGTATTAGCAGGTGGCGCTACGACTACTTCTCCAATAGAAAGCGTTGGAACCGGTACAAGTACATATGCAATAACTTCTGCTGGTGCGGGTGCTTCACCTGTGATTAAGAATTTACCAACGTTCTTTGAGCTATTAGCAGCTGATCCGGGAGCTCCAGCAGATGGAGACACTTGGTACAATACAACAACAAACCTTTTTAAGGGGCGTGATAATGGAGTTACCGTAACATTTACAGTAACATAACGAAACACAGAAGAGAGAACGATGAATCAATTACAACCAATAGCATCAGTTTTAAACGAGAAAGAATTTAGCAAACTGGATGCCATAAAAGAAGAGCTAAACGACTCTTGGCATAAGCGACAAATATTCCGTACAGATACAGAAGCACGCTATGCAGTGTTGAATGACTTTAAGTTTCCAACCAATGCTGGTAAATACTGGCAAGCGGTAAGAGAGCAATGTGTTCACTTTGACGAGCTCACAACGCTCTCATTTGAACTAAGACGCAAGAAATTAGATCTTCAAGAAATAGACGACAAGCTTGCTGAAAAAAGCGTTGTGCTTACAGATTTGGCACGTAATAGATTGCTTGTAGATAGAGATGAGTGCCTGTTTCACATTGCGTCTGGTGAGCAAGTAGCAAAAGACCGAGTTCGTGAGATTATGCAATGGTCTAAGATCAAAGAAGAAGTAAACGATGGATCATTTGATGATAAAGATGTGAACACCCATCAAAAGGAATCTCTATTCAGACAGGTCCTTAATAGAGCTCAAGTAGCACCCAAGGACATATCAGCTGAAGAACGACTTTCTATTGATGGAATACTGAATTCGTTACAACACGAAACTGTTAACAAAGATTTTCTTGAGAAGATTAACAAGAAGAAAGCTGCAATAGAAAAGAAATAAAAAAGGCCCACCCGGGAACGAATCGGATGAGCCTTAATCCGCTTTAACACGGAGTTGTTATCGTGCTTATGGGAGTTTTTCTTCTCCAATTACATTTCCATCTATATCAACAACAATAACATCACATTGCTGCGATGAAAAGCAAAACTTCACAGCCCATTCATATTGTTGCTCACTCAGATTTTCAAGTGTCTTACATCGTGTTAAATCGAGTATAAGCCTTCTCAATTCTTCTGCATTTTCAAAATTAGCTAATATAAGCTCTATTTGGTCAGCTCGCCATTGCGACTCTACAAGTTGGTATTCAGCTTGTTTCTTTTCTATTTCAGTCTTTGGGGATTCTATTGCTGCTGGTGAAGTTGAAGATGCCATTATCAGCATCAAAGCAAAGTAAGTATCTATCAGTATTGCCATCATTTTTCCTTTTGTTTGTTAGTTCTGAAGTGTCTCGTTATGGTACCCCAATCGGACTATTTTAGAACTATGGGTTAACTTAGGCCCATGTGGGCCCGTTGTTAGTTCTAACTTAAAAATTGCTTGAGAACGAAGTAATATTGTTTTTCGCTTAAGCCATCCAACGATCTTGCTTTCGTTGCTTGTAGTATAAGTTTACGAAGCTCATCACCATTCATGTGGCTTGATAGTCTTTGCTCAATATCAGCTACATGTGCTGCGCTTATTGGCTCACGTGTCGTGTTCGAACTTAGTGATACCGCAGGTCTTGCTACACTCTTATTGGAATTTCCGTTATCGTCTTCTTGTTCAATGCCAAGAATAGATACAATTGCATACCTTCTGTTATAGGATATAGATCCACCTAGTGATTGAATATCAGTTGGATCGAAAATTAAACCACATGACGACTTTGTCCACTGCCCAGACTTATGACCCAATACAGTTACTAAAGATGTCACACCGTTTGAATCTGTGCATGGGTGTTGCTGTACACTTAGGCCATGCTTGTGTAATAACGGACGCACCATTCTAAGTACGGTATCAATATTACTATATCGGTGGCGATGTCCATGATCAGACTTCTTTACTGTTTCCATATCACTTTGAAGAGCACCCAAAGCGATAAAGAGTTGATCCATTTCATTTGAGCATGCAAATCCTGAGTTGAACTCCGAGATTACATTGTTGTTGTTATTTTCCATCTTTTTTCCATAAAGCAATAATAGACCCAAACCAACTACCGATGACTGCACTTGTAATTGCGAATAATGTTATTACTGCTGAAGCTTGTGATAATGTCATAATGTTCCTTTTAAATGAATAATATCCACCCAAGAAGCTGTAAGAATGCAAAGCACCCACCAACACATACAATCGCATCAAATATCATAACAGGTACATCTACTTCTGATTGAAGGCATTTATCGCAATGCTCCACAAAATAGCGTACTCCATCGTTTGACTGTCGTATCACAACTGTAGTCACACTCGCTTTTTTTCGTTTCTTATATGGACCACGTTTGTATTGGTATGTTCTTGTTGAGGTATCGGTGTTTCTGTTCATCACTATCTCCTAATTATGATAAAGCGTTTTCATTCTCAATAAATGTGGCGTGTAGCTCATCCATCTTTGGAAGCTTCTTGTTATAGAACTCCATCAAGTATTCCAAAGACTTACTACAAGACAAATTAAACACCTCAAGCTGCTGAAAGAAAGTCTCTAGCTCATCAATTGCCTTCAGGTTCTTCATGATCTCTTTTGCATCTACAGAATCTGCTGCGCTCATTTCACTATGTAACTTTTCTACAGCTTTTATTTCTTCTACTTTCTCTTCTAGATACAGAGCTATTCTATCGAGATTTGTTTTTACGTTTACTTTTCTTTTCTTATTCATTACGTACTCCGATTGGTTATATGATTACATTGAATACATTATTCTTTCTTATCTTATTAATTTCTTCTCGATGAAGATACAAAGTTGAGCATGTATCACTGCAGAAGTATTCAACTTTATTAGGCGCAAAATCGAAGTCTAGCGCATGGAAGCACTCTTTGCACTTCAATATATTAAGAGACAACTTAGTTGTCTTAGCGTTGATTTTTGGAGCTTCTACTACTACTTCTACTACTACTTCTTCGATTGATGGTGCTACTTCTACTTCTTGGTGCATCATTTTACGATACCGGTCATCATCCCATGATTTGTAACATGATGGTGAGCAGAACTTTTCGTCGTTCACAAAAACTGCTGTGTTTACTCTAACTTCATCTTGGCAATATGTGCAATAGATCATAACAACTCCTAGTAAATTAAAACGTTTGTTGACTTAACTCATGGCATAGATTATCATAGATTATAACGAAGTCAACACAAAGTTATCATAAAAGGCACATAAACTATGAATATCATAAAAAGCACTGTAGAAATCAGAAAAGAAATTGCAAACAAGTTGCGAGATGAGCTGCTAGCAATAATGTCTGACGAACCTAAGTCACTACAAGAATGGGCAAATGACATACATATATCAATACACACGCTAATATACTTCCTTAAAGGATCCAAGGTAACATCAAACATTATACTTAAGCGTATACAGATCTTTATCAACAAGAAGAATCTATGATACATTGAGTTAGTTGTTTTTTCATGTTGGGGCACCTACTACTATGGGTGCCTTTCTTTTTGCTCTTGCAGGTATTCTATATGAAACATTTCTTTTAGATTACCCACCATTTATTCATATTGAGTGG
>Ga0180438_10001811_pt1 | contig 36849 bp, 34 predicted proteins | sample SS_ome_12_FD_132455 | JGI IMG/M metagenome (GOLD analysis project Ga0180438, IMG submission 132455) | Hypersaline lake sediment archaeal communities from the Salton Sea, California, USA - SS_3_D_2 metaG | ecosystem: Environmental > Aquatic > Non-marine Saline and Alkaline > Hypersaline >... | reverse complement strand
AAAATTTTCGGAAGAGGTAGGATCAACGAGCCCCAAAGGGGCGAGTTAATCCTCACATTGTTTTTCCGAAAAAATTTTCGGAAGAGGTAGGATCAACGAGCCCCAAAGGGGCGAGTTAATCCTGCCCTGTTCCGAAGGAACAAGGGAGGAAGATGATTTTCTCTCTTCAGGAGAAAATCAAGTCGCAAGGAAACCCATGGATCAGCTGACAAAACACAAAGAAGGCGGTATTAGAGAGCTTTGGACAATCGCCTATCCCATGATCCTAGCTTTCCTTTCGGGAAATATCATGATGTTTGCCGACAGGCTGTTTCTGGCCAACTATTCAATGGCAGCGATGAATGCAGCGGCAGCAGCTGGGATGGTCGTTGTTGTCTTTCAATTTGGAGCGGCAACCGTCACCTCTATTGCTGAGGTCTTTGTTGGGCAGTTTAATGGTGCCAGAGATTATCGGCGAGTTGCAGCGCCTGTCTGGCAGATGTTGTGGTTTTCGCTAATACTGGTGGTGCTGTTTATTGGCATGGCTCAGTATGCAGGGCCATATCTGCTTCCACAGTATCATTATGCTGATCAGGGCCTCCCCTACTACCAGTGGATGCTCTATTTTGGAGCTGCTATGCCAGCTATTGCAGCACTTTCTTCCTTCTTCATTGGAATCGGCAAGACCCGCTGCGTGATGACTCTTACCATCATTGGAAACCTTATCAATATAGCACTCGATCCTATGTTGATTTTTGGTGTGAGTGGCTGGATTGCACCAATGGGAGCAAAGGGAGCGGCCATTGCAACTGGTCTGTCGCAGGTAGTACAGGTGGTTTGTTTTGGGATACTATTTTTAAGACAAAAATACCGAGAAAAATATGGGACAGATATTTGGCGGTTTGAATTTTCTTTCTTTTCACAATGTCTTAAAGTAGGCGTCCCCAATGCTATAGGCCACATGATAGAGTGGACAGCGTGGGCTATCACACTCCGTATGATGGCAGAGACAGGAGAGCACTACCTCACTGTAGCAACTGTTGGACAGAGCATGTACATGCTGGTTGCTTTTGGATTTGAAGGGGTACAAAAAGCTGTTACCACACTATCTGCCAACCGCATCGGAGCAAGCAAGCACGATGGGGTCTGGTCTGTATGGCGCTCTGCAATCAAGCTCCTGTTTATCTTTGCGGTGCCCTTTGGATTGCTGCTGCTTGTCTATCCTGATCCAATAATAGCAGAATTTCTCTCGACAGAGGCACCACCATCAGACATTGCTCTACTAACACCAATGCTTCGCATCACGGCAGCTGGTGTATTTGGGTATTATCTTCTCGATGGTTTTACTTGGATTTGTGTTGGAGCGCTTACAGCAGCAAAAGATACCTGGTTCATAATGTGGATCAACGCCCTAACAGCCTGGCTGTGTGGCGTAATGCCAATCTTCTTATTCATGGTCTATCTAAAATGGTCACCAGCCTGGTATTTTATATTCAGCTGCTTTTATGGGGCGTGCAACGCGGCTATTTTCTACCGAAGACTATGCACAAAACCGTGGACTACATGCCTGGCTTTACGTTAGTGACATTACTCTTTTAAACTCAAGTTGCGCTCTATTCTCCGTTAGAGGGTAAGCGAGGAGTAACACGAAGTATATTATTTTCCGCAGCCGCTCACTAATGGGAAACAAGGCGCAACTTGGGTTTTAATCATATAAAGCCTATACTTTTCCTTAGAAAGACTCTGGGAGCTATATGAACGGCGTAAATTTTAAAAAGTATGAGAATTTTATCACTACCCTGGATGCTATTACCAATACAACAACCCTCTTTCTATCAGCGAACAAAGAGGTTCCCGATGGTCCTTTGGTTGAGATAACCAACAAAAAGAACAAACAATTTAGAACCGAACAAATTCTCCATATTGCACGAGAAGCTATTAAGGTAGCCAATCTTACCATCTTTCCTGAAAGACGCGTTGAATTCTTAAAGAATCTACAAAAGATAATAGAGAAATACTCTACACGAATAACAAAGAGCCTCAATAGTAGATGGTGGTACCGAATTGCCTATTTTTTTGGATATCGACCGCGATCGATAACATTAGTGCAAAAGACCCTAGAGAGCATAACAAAAAATATCAAAAAGGCAGCGGATAAAGATGCATACATAAAAAAAACATATTCATCCAAGTTAGAAGAATATGAAAAACAAATAGAAAGGGCCGAACAGGCTATAGATAGGGTAGGAAGCATTACTTCTCTATGTGATCTTGAGGTTGAAGAGTTTCTTGGTGGAAGATTTCCTAGCATGTACATTTTGGGAGAGGACAATGAAACAACCGTTGCCTTTTTCCAGACCCGCTCTGATCGATTTAAGGAGAGAATAGCCTCTTTACAAAAAAAGCGTACCGAAGTACTGGAAAACCAAAAAGCATTTCTAATATCACAAGAAAGGGAAAGAGTCCAAAAAGTAACCGCAACCGTGCAAAGAAATCTCAAAAAAACTGAAAGCTCCTTTGCTCAAAGAGCCACTATGATTTTAAGGGGAAAGATAGAGGGCCGCCCTTCTCTTCTTTTGCGAAGAAGCTACATGGCTACACAAACTAAAATTGCTCAACTTTTCAAAAAAGCGTCTCTAAGAAATAGGTTTTCTCTTGTTCCACAACACTTTCTTGACAAAAACCCCGATGTCCAAGAAATACACGACCAATATGTCGTCCTACATAAAGAAGTAAAAACAGTGGAAAATAGAGTATCCCAAAAATATGTAACCTATATGAAATTACTCATTCGAAAAAAAACAGGTGGTACTCCAAAACCCTTTAGCCCCCAAAGATGGGTAACTTCCAACCGCAAAAGGTGGGGGTCGAGAAAAAATAAACCTTTTTCTCCAGTGAAATTCCCCTCTTTAAGCCCCGTAGCCTATCAATCTTAGCACACAGTCAACCCATTAAGATCTACAACAAAAACGTCCTTCTGAAGCTCTGTGCGCCATCTGGCTGTGTGGCATAATGCCAATCTATCTGTTCATGGTCTATCTAGGCTGGTCACCAGCCTGGTATTTCATATTTACATGCTTTTATGGGGCGTGCAACGCAGCCGTTTTTACCGAAGACTGTGCACAAAACCGTGGGGGAAAAAGTTTTCGTAAAAAGAGAGAATCAATATCACTTGTTGAAAAAAACCTCTTCCTTATATAGGCCTCCAGGAGATCCTCTGAAAAATGTGTCCTTATAGACCCCCACGAGGGCATCTGAGAATTTATCCAGATCAGAAAATGAGCGACGAGTCAAATTGCTTATCAAGATACCGCTGCCAATAATACGTGGGTCAACCCTTATCTCTGTTTCCTTAATGATATCCATGATCATCTCGACACAACGAATGTCGTGTCCTTGCAACTTTTTCAGTTTTTGAGAGAAAAACTCATATACCCTTTGCTTCTCTTGTAGAGTATGAAAGCCATACCAAACCATGCATTTAATGCCTCTACGGGTTGCTTCAACAAAAACATCGGCATAATCGATATCACCGCTCTTATACCACATCTCATAGGGATCAAAATGAATAAAATCCTTCGAAGAGAGCGCTGGCAATAGAGAGAAAACTCCATCCACACTATCTTCAAGGCGGACTTTAACCTTAGAACCAATCCCTAACTCATTGGCGTATTCTAAACATTGTTCCAGAGGCTCTTGCTCTATATCAAAGAAGACAAATTCCTCGGAGATATCCGCAAGAGATTTCATAGCTAAACCAGGAGATCCAAGGTAAGAGGTAAGCTGACTATTTCCAGCGTTTAGTTTTGCAATTTCTTGGTAATAAGGAACATGTAACAACAGGGGTATGCGCGAAGCGTTTTCAAAAAACGTGTAGACGCCATATTCTTGCGTATCGGTTCTCTCCAATGCATAACGAGGAAAAGCAGAGTTTGTTTCGACATATGTACGCGGGCTTTCGTTTTTCAAAAAGGAGCATAAAGAGAGGTGTTTCCAAACATCTGCAGCACCAGCATAGTGAATATAGGGCATATTGCTTTTACCCCTCTATCCTCAACCCAGCAAAATCTACAGCAAAAACCTCTTTCTGAAGCTCTGTGCGCCATTTTTTGGTTAGCGCTATGAAGGCTGAAGACTCGAGCCCATACTCTTTTTCAGCAAGGAGCAATTCTGCTAAGGTCATACCTTCAAGAGATTTAGTTGGCACCACTCTTGTGTGGATCCCCCCATTGCAAAGAATCCCTCTCTGTTCTAGGCGATGAAGTGATCGTGTAATAGCTCTAATTGGCAGAGAAAGGGTTTGATACAGATCTTTTAAATATGGCGGTGCGCCTTGGTCTATTCGTTTCTTTATCAAGGCCAATACCGCAATATCCGTTTCAAGATCAGTGAGATGGGTCTCTTCAAATCCATAGACAGGACGTCTCCACCCCTTTTCGTGCAAAAAGACCACAAGCTCTCCAGCAAGAAGAACCAAGAACCAGCTCACCCACAGCCAGATAAGGAAAAGTGGTATAGCGACAAGGCTTCCATAGATTGCCCCAATTTTTGTGAGGTGAAGTTGAAGGTACACATACCACGACTGGAATAGGTGAAAGAAAACAGCCCCTATAGTTCCTGAGACAACCGCTGGAATAACAGCCACAGGAGCGCATGGCAAGCTGTAGAGCACAATAGAAAAGAGTAGGGCAGAGCTTGCAACAGAGAGCAGCTGCAATGCTTTTGAAAGTAGTGGTTGAGCTGGAGTTAAAAGAGCGACAGATTCTGTCACATAGGTAACGTATGTCGTTACATAGACAGTAAGCGTGCTAGATAGAGCAAGCAAAAAAGGACAGACAAGAATAAGAGAGAGATAATCGCTTATTCTTCTCACCCACGTTCTTTCCCTGACACCGCCCCACATCGTGTTAAAAGAGAGCTCAACAGAAGAGAGAAGCCGAATAGCAGTAAAAAGCAAAAAGAGAACGCCGATTCCAGCTATCATTCCACCGGACATCTCATGCAGAGTTGTTTGGCCAAGACGAACTAAGTGAGATAGAACCTCTGGTTGGTTTTCAAACTCTTGTGAAAGCCACCTATGTAGCCCCTCTTCGAGACCAAATCCCTTGGCAATCCCAAGCATAACCGCTAAAAGCGGAACTATGGCTAAAAAAGCTTGGTAGGCAAGTGATGAGGCCTCATTGGCAAGCCGATCCTCGATTGTCCTTTGAAAAAACAGTACAATACTGCCCCAGATACTTTTCCAAATGCTCTTTCTCTTCACAACAATTTCCTTACATATTGGGTTAGCTGGTTAACCCATGGCTCAAAATCATTTAGCGCCCCAACAAATCCTAACTCTTCACCGCCTGAAGAGATAAAGTCAAACCGGTATTTTGTAAAATCTCCAACAGTCTCTAGACAGTCCACTATAAAGCCCGGCATCATAAGAAGAACTCTCTTTTTACCCCCTGCTGCTAATTTAGCCAAATGGTTTGAGATTTCAGGCTCTGTCCACTTTCCAAACCCCATTTTTGACTGAAAACATACTGAATATTCTTTTACATTTGCAGCTTTTGCTATCGCGCCTGCCATTTGGTGACACTTTTGCACGTACTCATCAACACCCTCATAGCTTAACGGAAGAGCGTGAAAACTAAAGAGCGTGTGGTCATATTCAGATGGTTTTGCCTGAGAGAGCAGTTGGGCAGAAGGCTCTATAAACCAGGGCTCTACATAATAATCAGCAATGAGAGTGTGTTCTGGAGGTCCTTCGAAAGCGGACTCAAATTTCGTTTTAATTGGAAACAGAGAGAAAACAATCAAGGGCTCATGGGTAGGCGCAATTGAAGGAGAGCCATATTTCATAGCAAGAGCTGTAGGACAAGATAGATTTTTCGAGAGCTTATCACAGAGTCTTTTAGAATATACAAAGAGCAAAGACCCTTCTTCTGTCCAAGAGGATTTGTAGCGTTTAACTGTCTCGTTCAATCGCCACGGTATGATAATCCAGCGAATGAGGATCTGCTGCAATAGCTTTGGTAAAAAACGAAAGGAAAGATCAGAGAGAACCTCTGTAAGATACGAGCGAACAGCCTTTCGTGTTGGCGCTTTTGGTGTGCCAAAATTAAGAAGCAGGAAGGCTGTTTTCATTATAAGTCTTTAACTGAAAGCTCTTTACGAATTTGGAAAAAGTCTGGTCGAGAGCATCTATATCGGTATCAGCAACACTGAGTATAAAAAGGGTTTTATCGCGAAGAAATGCCCTCACTCTAAGGCTTCCTTGAGTATTGCTCAACACAAACTCAATCGAGGGAAAATCTAAAAACGAACTAAACTCCTTGTGCCTTACTGTATTCGACTCATTTCCAGCCATAATGTCGTTCAATACCGTAGTAAGCACTGAGTCACTAGAATCGGTATTAAAAGAGGGTGGATACTCAATAACATTAATCATAAAGGTTGTTCCAAGACGAGATTGTGTAACATACATGTCATAGCCAATCTTATCTTTCGAGCCTGGCATAGTCGATGTTTCATGGGCATGGTGGGGCTGACCGGGAAGCTCGACTGTAAATCGTTTTGAGGAAAAGACCTTCCATATCTCTTCGACAGATACAGGTGTTTTAACTTCAGCTTGGGGAAGATCCGGCTTCGGAATAAAGAGATACATTGCCATAGGAATAATAAAGGCAAAGGCGATGAGGACAAAAATAAACTTGACGTTTCGGGACATATCTCCCCCACTATAATATCGATATTTTTGCATCCTACAAAGATGCCTATTTTTTTCCCAGATAGAGTTGCAGAAAATGGTCTGTTTGTTGACTATGATTATACTTCATTACTTTTAAAAACCGGGGTTTCCTGTCATGGTATATCTCTCAAGAAGAAAAAAAGATTTTTTCCGTTTTATATTTTGTCTTCTTTTTCTCTTTTCACCAATCTATTCCAAACAAGCCCCTATCCGAATATCTGCTCCTTCGGACCCTGCAACATATGACCCGAGACAGGCTCGAGATCTTGTAACCATAGATGTCATCCATCTTCTTTTCTCAGGACTTACAAGACTCTCTCATACAGGCGAGGTAGAGCTTGATTTAGCAGAATCGATTAAAGCTTCCGAAGATGGGCTCCAATATAAGATTTCCTTAAAAAAGACGGTCTGGTCCGATGGAACCTCTTTAACAGCCCACGACTTTGTCTACACATGGCAGTCGATATTAGAAAAAGAAAGAGCCTGTCCAAACGCTTTTTCTCTGTTTTTCATTAAAAATGCTTCTAGAGCTTATAAAGAGTCTCTTTCCTTACAAGATGTTGGCATCAAAGCTCTTTCAGACAATGTTTTAGAAGTTACCCTTGAACAACCCTGCCCCTTTTTCTTGGAACTTCTAGCAACACCTGCTTTTTGTGCCGTACAAAAAAAATATGCACAAGGTGAAACTGCCTTTACCGATGAAAAGCCCTTTCCAGTAAGTGGTCCCTACAAAATTCAAAAAAAACAACTTCAATCATCTGTCCAGCTAACCAAAAATGATCAATATTGGGCACAGGACAAACAAGAGTATCCGGATTTGCAATTTTTTATAACCGACGATGCTACAGCGCTTACCCTGTTTAACGGCAGACAGTTCGAGTGGGTCGGATCACCACTTGGACTGCTACCAACAGACAGTATATCTCCTCTTCAAAAACAAAATAAGCTTTCCGTCACCCCAGCTGCAGGCACTCATTTTATACGCGTTAACACAAAGGATTCTCTGCTCTCAGATGTTCGGATCCGAAAGGCTCTCTCTTTAGTCCTTGATAGAGAAAGCCTTGTCAAACATGTTCTTCAGGGCGGACAAGAACCAGCATTCTCTCTTACACCTACATGCCTACTACCCAGAAAATGCAATCCTTGTCAGCAAGATAAGGAGCTGGCCAAAGAGCTACTCGCCTCCTACTGCAAGGAAAAAGCATGCGATTCAAAATCTCTGAGCATTAAACTTTCCCATGCTCCAGATGAAAGAAATACACGTATAGGCCTGTCACTACAACACGATATTGAATCTACACTCGGAATCACCGTTCGAATAGACATAACTGACAGCAAACAGTTTTATTCAAGGCTTTGTTCTGGAGATTACGAGATGGCACTGGGTTCTTGGTTTGCCGATTACTTCGATCCACACGCTTTTTTCTCTGTATTTGAATCTGCTCACAATGGAACAAACAATACCAAGTGGGAGTCTTCTCTCTTCAAAACACTGCTTCAACGCTCTTTAGAAACCACAGATCCTGAAAAACGAAGGGAATGTTTTTATGAATTAGAGGCTATTCTCACAGCAGAAGTTCCCATTATTCCCCTATTCCATGCAACATTTAACTATGCGAAAGAATCGGCAGCAGATGGCGTTAAACTCTCTCCTCTGGGTCATCTCGATATCACGCAATCTTGAGCTTTCAAGCATTGCATGAAATACCATAAGAGCGGCACTATGTATCCAGTATTTCATTAGAAAAGTAATTGTATCAATATAACACCATATCTTGGTCTTACGATTACAATGCAAAAGAGTTAATAAAATATGGAATCACCCCCTCATCCTTCGATCATATCGACATCGATTGCCATTGAGGCACCACCTAAAAGCAAACAACTTCAACTTTTTCGAAAGGTAGCGAAGAAGTTTGCTCAACTATGCCTCTCTTTATTTGCCTTGCTATCAATCTGCTTTGTCATAATGCATCTTGTGCCAGGAGATCCTTTTCAAGATGAGCAGGCAGTCCCACAAGAGGTGTTAGATAATCTTAGACATAAATATGGACTCGACCGTCCCATTCTCTCTCAATACGCGTCCTATTTAAATAGGGTTTTACATGGAGATTTAGGAACCTCCATGAGATACCCATCCGAATCCGTTGTTAAAATTATCGGCAATAGTTTTCCTGTTTCAATTCATTTAGGAGTACAGGCTCTTGCCCTCGCAGTCATTTTTGGCCTCTCTCTTGGCTCTTGGTCTGCATATCGATCTAACCATAAATTTGATGTGGGGATGACCATAGGATCAACACTAGGCGTCTCTATTCCAAGCTTTGTTATCGCAGCCACCATTCAACTTCTCTTTTCCCTCTATTGGCCGATCTTTCCTGTTGCCAGATGGGACAGCTTTTCCCACACTGTTCTTCCCTCCATCGCGCTCTCAGTAGGTCCAGCATGCGCTATTATGAGAATTATGAGAGCGAGCATGCTCGATACACTCGGTAAAGAGTGGGTGATGATGGCTCGTATGAAGGGAATGTCAGAATGTAGAGTGCTCCTCGTCCATGTAATTCCAAATGCCCTTTTGCCTGTTCTTCACTATATGGGCCCAATAACAGCCAACCTTTTAACAGGAAGTTTTGTCATTGAAAGAGTCTTTTGTATTCCCGGCCTTGGCCAGTGGTTCGTTCTCGGTGTAATGTCGAGAGACTATCCTCTCATTGCCGGACTAACCCTTTTTTACAGCGTTGTCCTCTACCTGGTTCACACAGTTATCGACATAATAACGAGCTGGTTTAACAAACGTCTTTCGCAAAATGAGGGTGCACGATGAATTATAAAGTAAAAATGATACTCGGCTCATCCATATTAGGCGGCCTTATTATACTCTGTTTGGTAGGCTCTCTTATCTCCCCATACGAGCCAACAGCTATCTGTCTTGTCGATAAAAACTCTCCCCCTTCTTTCTCACACTGGTTTGGGACAGATGAGCTTGGGCGCGATCTTTTAGCAAGAACACTGCAAGGAATGAGAATTTCACTCTCTATTGGAGCGCTCGCTGCTTTTATCGACCTTCTTTTAGGGACGCTGTGGGGCACTATTGCTGGATTTTCAAACAATAAGGTCGATGCCTTTATGATGAGGCTTGCAGAGCTTGTCTACAGCCTTCCTTATGTGCTCGTGGTCATTCTCGCCTCTGTTATTTTAGGAAAAGGAGTCGTTCCCCTTCTTGTCGCCATGATATGTATCGGATGGATTCATATGGCCCGAGTTATTCGCTTGCTTGTACGAGACGCTCGTTGTGCTGAATATGTTTTGGCAGCTCACGCTCTCGGAGTTCGCACTCCACGACTCTTTTTTACCCATATTTTTCCCAATATCGTAGGACCCATGCTCGTTGCTTGCATGCTTTCAGTTCCTCACGCCATCTTCACAGAGGCTTTTTTAAGCTTTTTAGGAATCGGTATTCAACCCCCCACTGCAAGTCTCGGCTCGTTAATTGGAGACGCTCTTCCTGCAATGAGATTTTTTCCGTGGAGACTCATCTTTCCAGCCTCCTTTATCTCTTTACTCATCTTTAGTATCATGCTCTTGTCCGATGGCCTTCGAGATCTATATGACCCCAAAAAGCAAATAAACGGGGCAGCGCTATGAATCTTCTTGAAGTAGACAACCTCGTTGTAGAGACAAAAACAACAACTATTATCAACAACGTTTGTCTAGAGGTCTTTGAAAATGAGATTGTCGCTCTTGTCGGCGAATCAGGCTCCGGAAAAAGCATGATTGCGCGCTCTATCATGGGGCTTTTGCCTTCCGAACAGCTGTGCATATCGTCGGGATCAATAGAGTTTCAAGAAAATGAGCTTCTTACATTACCCGAGCAATCAATGCGAAAAATTCGAGGCCGTTCGATTGCCTATATCCCTCAATCGCCCCTAAATGCACTTAATCCAATGATGTCTATAGAGAGACAACTTATCGAATCCTTTGATCCGCAGTTTCATGAAATCTCTCCCAAAGAGCGAGCTCTCTTTCTTCTCAAGCGTGTGGGCTTTCTTGACCCTGAACGCATTATGAAATCAATGCCCTATCAATTAAGCGGAGGAATGAGACAGCGCGTTCTGATTGCCATCTCCTTGATGAATGCGCCAAAACTATTAATTGCTGATGAGCCAACAACAGCGCTTGATGTTACGCTTCAAGCTGAGATCCTTGATCTCCTACAAGATCTAAAACAAGAATATGGGCTCGGTATTCTCTTTATTACACATGATTTAGGTCTTGTCGCTCGCTATGCTGAAAGAGGCTATATCTTGTTTTCAGGAAAAATCGTTGAAGAGGGGCCTATAAATGATCTGTTTTACGATCCAAAGGAGACGTATACAAAGCTTCTTCTCTCTTCTCTTATTCACCACCCAACTATGACGGGCAGTATATTATGACAGACTCTCCCCTATTTGAACTTGATCGCGTCTCAGTTGATTTTAAAACTTCGAAAACAACTGTTCACGCCGTTCACCAGGTCTGCCTTAAGGGATATAAAGGAAAAACATTGGGGGTAGTTGGAGAAAGCGGCAGCGGCAAATCCACGCTCGCTAAAGCTCTTTTACAACTCGAAAGAATCTCTTCAGGGGAGATTTTTTTTCAAAATAGCAGCATATCTTCTGCAAATAAACAGAGCATTCGAAAACTTCGACGCCACATGCAGCTTATCTTCCAAGATCCAGACTCAACGCTTAACCCCCGCCAAACAGCCGGATGGCATCTCAACGAAGTCTTTTCTGTTCACTTTCCTAAATTATCAAAAAAAGAGCGACAAGAAACTACTGAGTCAATATTGGAAACTGTTCATCTAGATCCTACCCTACTAAATCGCTATCATTTTGAACTCTCCGGTGGGCAAAAACAACGCTTGATTATTGCGAGAGCACTCATCCTTTCACCGAGTCTTATGGTTCTCGATGAACCGCTCTCATCATTAGATGCAACTTTGCGAAAATCGATTCTCTTGCTTCTTAAAGAACTTCAGATAAAGACTCAAATGGGATATCTCTTTATAACTCACGATCTCTCAACACTCGGTGCCATCGCTGATACTGTCGCAGTTATGTATCGAGGATCGGTTTTAGAGTGTGCTCCCACAAATGAACTCTACTCTTCTCCCACTCATCCTTACACACAGTCGCTACTCTCATGCATTCCAGTTGCAGATCCTCATCTCGAAAAGAAAAGAAAGCCTCTATTTTTACCAGCAACAAGGCCTCCTCTTCCAACAGGAACAGGCTGTCTCTTTGCCCATCGTTGCCCTCTTGCTAAAGGCTTGTGTTATACCCAAGAGCCCACTTTCTCAGGAACAACACACACTGTAGCCTGCCATTATGCACAAGAGGCAGCAGCGCTTACAGGGGGCTGCCGTGGCTGCAACACATAAAGAGCAGATCTCTGGTGAAGTACTGCGTATCACCTATCACGATCCCAACAACGCCTTTACAGTTGCGAAACTGCAGGTAAATAACATGACAAGAGAGGTTGCCATTGTCGGCTATATGCCTCTTATCCAGATCGGTCAATATGTTAAATGCCAGGGCAAATGGCAGGTTGATAGACGCCATGGCAAACAATTTTCCGTTCAACATTTTTCTTATGAGCTACCCACCTCTCCCACTTCAGTTGAAAAGCTCCTCTCATCGGGATTTTTACGCGGTGTTGGCCCTGTCTACGGTGCCAAGATCGCAAAAAAATTTGGTAGCGAAACCTTTTCTATCCTCGATAACGATCCAGAACGCCTTTTAGAAATTGAGGGCCTAGGGAAAAAACGGGCGAAACAGATTATTGAAAGCTGGAGAGCTCGAACACAAATCCAAGAGCTTTTTGCCCTCTTAAGTAACTGGGGAATCACCCAAGCTCAAACAGTAAAAATTTTTAATCGGTGGGGAAACAGCGCACTACAGACAATACGAGAAAATCCATATCAATTAGCAAAAGAGATTCGTGGAATTGGATTTCAACTCGCAGATAAGATAGCACAAAACCTCGGCATCGATCGCCTCTCAAATATTCGAGTTGATGCTGCTATCGAATTTTTCCTCTGGGAACTATCAACAGAAGGCCATACGTGTATTCCCCTTGATCACTTTCTTCCCATGGCTGCAGAAAAGCTTATCATTGATCAAAACCATATTCAAGAGCGTGCTACGGCACTATTTAAAGAGGGCTCTCTTGTTCTATTTACGCCCTCTTCAGAAGAATCAAAGCTCCATATCGCTCTTAAACCACTCTTTTCCTATGAGCAACGCATAGCCTCAAATATCTCTCGTATAGCAACTAACCCCTCCTTTCTTCGTGCCATAAACATTGAAAAGGCCCTGCAGTGGGTCCAAGAAAAGCTTCAGATGCAATTTGCATCTCTGCAATCAAAGGCCATTGCCTCTGCCCTACACAATAAATTTTCTGTTATTACAGGAGGCCCGGGAACAGGAAAGAGCACCATCACTCGAGCGATCGTCACCATCACCTCTAAGCTTACAAAAAGGATCATCCTTGTCGCTCCAACAGGAAGAGCTGCAAAGAGACTTCAAGAGATGACAGGGCACTATAGCCAGACTATTCATCGCCTTCTTAAGTTCAATCCCTCAACACAATCATTTACATACACGCGCCACAATCCACTCTCATGCGACCTTCTCATCATAGATGAGGCAAGCATGATCGATACACCTCTCACATCTGCCCTTTTCGATGCTATCCCTAACCACACACGCTGCATTATCATCGGCGACAGTGATCAGCTTCCAAGTATTGGCCCTGGAAATGTCTTACATGACATGATTAAAAGCAAAAAAGTCCCAACTGTAGAACTGAAAGAAATCTTCCGACAAGCTCGCCACTCCCTTATCATCAAAAATGCCCACAAAATCAATGCCGGAGAGATGCCCTATCTCACACAAGAAAAGGGAGACTTTCGTTTTCTTAAATGCGAAGATCCAAAAGAGATACGCTCAACGATCGTTACCCTTGTAACTAAAGAGCTACCAGAAAAGTATGGGTTCGATCCCAAAAAGGAGATCCAGGTACTTTCCCCAATGCGAAAAGGAGAGTGTGGTATTGAAATGCTCAACATCGATCTTCAAAACTCTTTTCTCTCTGGAAAAAAAGCTGGTCCATACACTGTTGGAGACAAGGTTATTCAACTTAAAAACAATTACCAAAAAGATATTTTTAATGGTGATATTGGCTTTATCAGCAGCATTGAGGAAGCTATAACTGTCGACTTTGACGGAAAGAGTATTGCCTATGAGTCTTCCGATCTTGACGAAATAGCTCTTGCATGGGCTGTCTCCATTCACAAGTTTCAAGGCAGTGAATGTCCCTGTGTTATCATTCCAATTCATACGCAGCACTTTAAACTGCTTAATAAAAATCTTCTCTACACAGCTGTCACACGGGGAAAAAAACTTGTTATTCTCGTTGGCATGCCAAAAGCTATTGCTATTGCCTGTCATACAATAAGTAAACAGAGGCGTTGGACAAATCTTTGCCCTGCCATTATCAATCAATACAATCTATGAAAACGTTTCTTGCAGCACTTTGTGTACTTGGACCAACGCTACTTTTTGTAGCGCTCTCCTCTTCAAAAAAGAGAAGAAAATACTGCTCACGAGCAGGAGGGTGTTGTACGGGCCTATGTAATTCTGAAAAAAAAGAAAAGTAATTATGACAGAAGAGTTGCTCTTACAAAATATTGCAGAAAAGGTGGTAGGACAACAGCGGCTCAGCTTAGAAGAGGGGCTTTATCTTCTTGAAACTCCACACCAAGAAGAGCTTTTTGCCCTGGCAGACTTTGTACGACAACAAAAAGCAGGTGATGTTGTCAGATATACCTCTACACTCCATCTCTATCCGACAAATATGTGTGAAGTACAATGCCCTTTTTGTTCTTTTTATGCCAAAGACGACAAAGGCTATTTCAACACCCCCGAGATGCTCGAAGAAAGACTTGTAGAATCATTGCCCTTAGGAATCTCAGAAGTACATATTGTAGGAGGGCTCTATCGAAAATGCGACCTGTCCTATTACCAAGAGCTTTTTAGAAGACTTCGCAAACGCTCTCCCAATATCCATATCAAGGCACTCACAGCAGTAGAGATAGATTTTCTAGCGCGTCTACACAACATGGAGCACCGTGATCTACTCGCCTGCCTTATTAAAGAGGGCCTTTCCTTTCTTCCCGGTGGAGGTGCTGAAATTCTCGATACAAAAGTTCGCGCCACTATAGCACCAAAAAAATCTTCGAGTGAAGAGTACATAGCAATCCACAAAACTGCTCACTCTCTTGGACTTTTTTCCAATATCACCATGCTCTTTAATCATATCGAAGAAAACGAAGATATCCTTATCCATTTAGAAAAAGTGCGCAAACTACAAGATGAGACCGGTTTTATCAAAACCTTCATTCCCATTCCTTATCTAACTAAAAATAATACTTTGTTCTCAATCCCTCTTAAGAAAAAAAATATGAAAACTATCTTTGCAGTTTCTCGTCTCATGCTCGATAATGTCGACCACATCAAAGCTTTATGGAACTATTTAGGTATAAATTTGGCTACAGAACTACTCTTATGTGGCGCTGATGATCTCGGCTCTACCTCTATCAACGAACAAGTGACAACCTCTGCAGGCAGAACGAAAGAGGTTATGAATGCTGAAGACCTAGCACAGATGATACGAGAGATGGGGCGTATTCCCAACCATTTGCATTCAGGGGAGCTATTATGATTCGTGTTGGAGCAATAAACTTTACAAACGCCCGTCCATTTTTCCATGCCTTGCAGCATCAGATTATTCCAAATAATGCGCGTATTCATTGGGGCAATCCAACCGAAGTAAACGAAATGCTCAAATCTGGGCAGGTAGATGTCGCCTTAATCAGCAGTGCCTCTTTTCTTGACAACCGCTTTTCCTACATCCTCCTCTCAGATATGGGAATTGCCGCAACTAAAAAGGCCATAAGCACCCGTCTTTTCTTCAAAGGTGAAAAACCCAAACTCGATGACAATACCGTTTATGTTCCCAGCCTTAGCGCAACAACAACACGTCTTCTGCACGTCCTATGCCGCTATTTTTGGAAGGTCTCGCCCTCGTTTCAAGATTACGAAGGATCGCCTGAGAATCTTTTTATGCAAGATAAGCCCTTTTTGCTTATTGGAGATGACTGTTTGCAACAACTCAACAATAATGAATTCTCTTCTATTGATCTAGCACAGGCTTGGAATGATGCTACACGAAAAAGCTTCATTTTTGCTGTCATAGCAACAAGAAATGATGCTTTTAAACGCAACCCCTATGGGATTATAGAGTTTCATCGATTACTCGAGAGCGCCTATACGTGGTCAAAAGAAAACCGCTTTACACTTGGACAACACGTAGCCCAAGAAATGGAGTGCAGCGTAACCACAATTAACCACTATTACAAAACCCTCGAGTACCGATTGATGTCAAAACACTTTCACGGTCTCGATTATTTTTCGACATTTGAGATATGAACGACCTTCAAAAAGAGAGCTTTATAAAGGATGTTTTTTCGAACATAGCCTCTCGCTATGATCTTGTTAACACCTTCGTCTCTTTTGGCTCAAACTTTCACTGGATTAATAAATTTACCCAACTTCTTCTCGATCATCACTCCCCCAAAAGTGTTCTTGATCTTTGTTGTGGTACAGCAACGGTAAGTAAATCACTGCTTACTGAAATACGAAAACGACAGCTGCTTGTCCCCACACTCGACTGTGTTGATTTTTCTGCTCAGATGCTCAAAGAGGCTCAAAAAAGACTCTCCAGTGAACAAGCCTTTATCCGATACATTCGAGCCAACGCTACCGCTCTTCCCTTTCCAGACAATAGCTACGATACAATTATGATCTCATATGGCTTGCGCAATATTTGTGATCGAGAACGGGCTATATTAGAAATGGCCCGAGTTCTAAAACCCAAAGGAAAGCTCTTTATTCTCGAGCTTACTCGTCCTAATGCGCTCATCTCCCCATTGCTGCGCATTTACTTACAAACCTGTATTCCAATAATAGGAGGCCTTTTAACTCGTCAATGGAAAGGATATAGACACTTTGCTAAATCTATTTACTCTTTCTCAACACCCCTCTTAATTGAACAGCTCCACCAATCCGGATTTGCCTGCAATGAGATCTTTTCCAACACTTGTGGTCTTTTAACTTTTATACACGCTGAAAAACTATGACCCCTATTATTCTCGCTTCCGAGTCCCCTAGAAGAAAACAGATCCTCGGACAGTATACCCTTTCCTTCGAACAGCTCTCTCACCGTTTTGATGAAAGATCTATTCCATGGTCAGGAAAGAGCCACGACTATGTAAAAGAGCTTGCTCGAGAAAAAGCCATGGAAGTCTCCTCACGATTTCCAAATCGCACAGTTATTGGAGCTGATACCATTGTTGAGCTTGATGGAGAGTTACTTACAAAGCCTGAAAATGAAGAAGATGCTGTGAAAATGATCTCTAAGCTTTCTGGGAAAAAGCACAACGTCATTACCGGAATTGCCCTTCTTCATAATGGCCAAACCTTTCTCGATTCAGATGAGACACGTGTACATATACAGGCTCTTACAGAAGATCATATTCGAAACTACCTCAAACTTAAGGAGTGGCACGATAAAGTGGGCGGATATGCAATCCAGGGAGCAGGAGCTCTTCTCGTCGAAAGAATTGAAGGATGTTACTACAATGTAATAGGATTGCCCATCATCTGCCTTGCCAGGCTCTTAAAAAAAATAAATATTGATCTATGGAACTACCTTTGATGAGATCTTTTTTTTTGCTTCTTTTGCTCCTTTGCTCCTGTCAACCACAACCAAGACAGATACAAGAGGAAAATATAGGCGATCTTCCCTCCCCTCCTTTTTCAGAGCTTACAAATAGATCTCTCTTAGATCCAGCAGCAATCTCTATAAATACAAGCTCCATTAAAGAGGGTGTTGTTTCTCTTCAAAAAGTAGTTTCAGCCCCTCACTTACAACGGGCCCATCTTGAAGAGGTCTGCTATCAGCTCTTCCAAAAGTTGGCTACAAGCGATGATCTCGACACTACTATCATGACCCTTTTTGCAACAACAGCTGCGAACCATCCCCTTTCTCGATCGATAATTAAAGAGCTGCTCCACTCTCCATCTCCTCTTATTCAGCTCGTTGCTGTTCAATCTCTCTCTCAAACAAACGATGCCGATTCTTTGCTTGTCGAGGCCTTGCGCTCAAATTTTATCGGCATCCGCCTTGAAGCTGCATGGCAACTTGCTAAAAAGCGATCAAAGGATAGCTTTTTCCATATCGATGCTCTCTACTCTAAACTATCTAAAGAGTTTCACCCATATATGGCAGAGCTCTTTGCTCAAGAAGGATCTTCTGGCTCCATACACAGACTTCGAAACATGCTCTACGATACAGATGAGGCCATTGTCATCTCAAGTCTATTGGCTATAGGCCGACACAACATTTCAGATCTAAACAACGATGTTGTCTCTCTTACTCTGCACTCTCCCCAAACTCTAGAAGCATTAGCATATGCACTGCAATGCAATGAAAGCTGTGCAGCTAGAGAGCGTCTACACGAACTTTCTAACCACTATGACTCTCATGTCCAAGTACAGGCGCTTTTATCTCGTATCTTTCTTGGAGAGCTCTCATTCATTGAGACTCTTCTCCAACAAGCACAACAAGGAGATCCTTTCGCCCTTTCAGCGTTATCTTCTTGTCCAGCCCTGCCCCATACTCCTTATTCTCCAACTTCTAGAACAGAGAGAATAAACCACGCAATAACCCTACTAAAACACAAAGAGTGTGCATCGCTTCCATATCTAAAAGAGATCTTTTCTCTTGCAGATGATGAGATTCTTTTCTCCCGTGTCTCTTCTGCAGGAACACAACAGTACGTAGAGCCCTCTACTCTTTACTCCTTTCCAGCTGACACTAGATCGATGATCTACGAACACTCTCTTGTGGTATTAGAAGAGCTCCTCTCCCAAACAATCGAGCTCGAAGAGAGCGCCTTTCTCGAGATCACACAATATCTCTTTCAACAAGGACGAATCGAGCTGTATCCAACACTGCTCTCCCTTTTAAAAAATAAGCGCTCTGACGCCACTATTGAACTTCTAAAAAAAGAGGCCTCTCGAGTTGGTGCCCCGTATAATAGAGTTTCCGCCTCACTAGGACTTATCCAACTAGGAATTTTTTCAGAAAGAGATCTCAAAGAGGTACTAGACTTTACACGGGCCAAAAAAGAACAACCGTGGAGACACCCTCTTCCCCACATGTTTACAACCCAGTATCTTGATCAACGACATCAAACGACAACCTCTGCACAGCTCTACGTCGAAGCCCTTGAGATGCTCGCGCAATCTGGCTCACAAGAAGCTATCTCCATGTTACAAGAAGAGCTCGAGCATGTTCCAATGCACTTTCTCCCCTTTGTTGTGGGAGCATTATTGCATGCGACGCTGTAAGGTCTAGAATTTTTTCTCGCTTCTACTGTATAAGAGATAGTTCCATATGTAGATTAATGTGTATAAAACTTTATGAAACGCCTCCCCCTTTATCTTCTTATCATTCTGATAGGGCTTTTTATTGCATTAGTAATCTGTCCAAGAAGATTTGGTCTAACCACTGTTGCCCACACAGAAAGGCTTCTTCAACTTCAGCATTTTGCACATACCAAGGAATGGGAGAAGCTGGAAACAGCTCTTCGCGATGACCTCAATAAAAAAGAGATTGATGAGAAAGACCTTAGGCTTCTTGCCTCAACCACACCGGACTCTGCTTTCGAAAGGGCCTGCTCTGCAACAGATAACATTCTTTCTCTGCCTGAAAAAACAGGTCTCAACTTTATTACAGCCTTTCCAATAGCACTCTTTGCAGAAACATTGCTTCCCAAGGAAGTAGAAGAGGAGACGTACTATTGGAGTGAAGAGCGCTTTGGAAGAGAGCTTCAGATAGATCCAAAAACAGATAGGTTTTTCATTCATCTTGGAACACATGGTGTAAAACGACTTGGAAAGGGAAAGTACAAACTCGTCACAAGAACAATCCTTTATGGACCTCAAATAGAGATCATGGCTAGAGGCATAGCAGAGGCAAGAATGCGCAAAGAGAGAAAGGCCATGAGGAAAACAAGGGGTCTTCCAGGAGTTATACAAGCCGAAAGCATGCTTAAACACAAAGATCCTGTATCTGGAAAATCAGTCCATACAATAATCACAAAGATTTACAATCTCGGAGCACTCAAAAGCGTATTGGATCGAGACTTCAAGTTTAACTGGAAGGAAAAACTGCAACTTGCTCTTGATATCACAACAGGTCTTGCCTCACTGCACAGCAAGAATATTGCTCATCGAGATTTAAGCTCCAGAAACTACTTTGTAAAAATTGAACAGCTTACTCCAACCACTCGCCGTATTCATGCTGTTGTAGCTGATCTTGGAAGAGCAATGCAGACCTCTCGAGCAAAGAGTGTTTCTGCACAGGGAAATTCTAGCTATCTTGCGCCTGAAGCTTTTTTGCGAAAAAAAATGAGAGGAACGGATTATCTTTTGTCCGATATCTTCGCTCTCGGTTGCGTCTTATGGGAAATCTATTTTGGAGAGCCCCCAAAATGGAGAAAAGAAAAGACAAGAAACAAGTTCATTGTCAATCCCAAAAAGGGATGTGAATATATAACCTCAGCTATAAATGAACTGCGAAATACTGCTCAAAAAGATCTCGGAGAGATTGGCGTAGAAAAAAGAGAAGTCATACAAAAATTTCTCGTACTTATTCTTCAAATGACAAGCCCCATTGCTTCACAAAGAGGAACCGCTGACTCCATTCGAGATAGATTGTGTTCTCTTGTTGAAGAGTATGATACATTATCAACAACAACTACCTAAACGGATTTTTCGAATATGAAGCCATTTTTTTCATGTAAAAAACTTTTCTCAGCTACCCTTATAGCCATTATTGTTCTGATGAGTATACCAACGCTCAGAAAGAACACTCTCTGTCCAATACACCGATTTTTCGAAACTGGCCCTACAGCGACACGAATAAAAACCATTAGAGAAGATATTGAAAACAAATCATGGGAAAACGTTGGCATCCAGGTCTCTCAAGGTCTCCTTGCCTCTGAGATCTCATTTGGTAATCTTGAAAAGATCGCCTCTTTATACCCCTCTTCCCCATTTGAAAAAGCTCTTCAGGCTAGCTCTTCCATACTCTCTCTCCTAGAGCCTACGGGATTAACCGCAGAGAAAACCTTTCCCATTGCCCTTTTTGCTGAAACCGATCTCCAAAAAGAGATACAGATGAAGAAATTTTACTGGAGTAAACAAAAGTTTGGAAGAGAGCTTCAGTATGATCCTGAGACAAAATCGTTTTTCATCCACCTTGGAACCCATGGAATTAAACCACTTGGTATTGGTCGAAAAAAGGTAGTCACAAAAACCATTCGCTACGATAGAGAACGCCCTGAAATCATGGCCAGAGGCCTTACCAGGTGCAATGTAAAAAAAGAGATGCAAGCCATGGAATGGCTTCGCACCCTTCCTGGCATTTTAGAAGCAGAAGCTCTTATGCATCACAAAGATCCCAAACACGGCCATCGCCTGATGACCATTGTGACCAAAATATATCGTCCTGGATCATTGCATAATGTTCTTAAAAAGGCTTCATGGCGTCTAACGTTAAAAGAGCGGCTTCAAATTGCTAATGATCTTCTCGAGGGCCTCGCCTCCATCCACTCAAAAGGACTCGTCCATAGAGATTTAGGGGCAAGAAATTATTTTGTCGATATCACAAGTTCCAACCCTGAATCGCGCAGCGTTCGAGCTGTTGTCGCTGATATGGGACGAACGATTCCCGCCATAGACTCAGCAGCAAAACCGGTCCAAGGAAACAGCTCATATCTTGCTCCAGAATCAATTAACAGAGAGAAGATGGTTGGAAAGGATTACTATCAAAGCGATCTTTTCGCCACAGGCTGTGTCCTATGGCATCTCTATTTTGAAAAAACCCCTCTCTGGAGACAGCATCATCCTTATAAGAAAGCAGATGCTACCCCAGAGGAGCTGTATGATCGATTTATCGAATTGCTTTCAAAAGCACACGATGGTGTTGCTAACAACAGAGCAGAGGATCCTGTGCAACGAGAATTTGAATCGATACTCATACAGATGACAGATAAAGACCCAGCAAAACGGGGAGATGCTGCCTCGTGCCAAAAAAGAGTGGCCGCTCTTTTAGAAGAGGTCAATAACAAAACAGCTTAAACCCCTGATTGTGTCCGTATCACTCTCATGGAATAGCTGCAGAAAACAATATACTTCGCGAAAGCTCCTCGGTAAGGTTTTTAAACCTTACCTTCGTTGCAACACTCGTATCTTATCTTCTTCGCCCATCCCATGAGAGAGATACGGGCACAATCAGGGGTTAAAATCCTGGTTGTCAAAATCTTTTTCTAGCTGTATATCAAGCCTTTACTATTGTTGTTCCTATAAAGGAGATTTTGTTATGTGCATGCGCTCTTATTTTCAAAAAGTTTTCTTCTGTCTGTCAATAACAACATGCTTTTTTACCCTAGAGGCTGTTTCTTCGCAGAGCATTTATAGGCCTCGTATCAACTTGAGAAATAAGAATGATTATCTATCAGTACTTCGTACATACATAGATAGACAGAATTGGTCAGCTCTCAGTAATGAGATCGCGCAGGATGTAAAAAAAGGCCACCTTACACTTGATGATATTGACGCTTTAGCAGCAAGCCAACCAGAGAGCATCTTTACTCGTGCTCTACAAGGAACTAAAAAGATCCTCTCCTTTCGAGAAAAGACCGGTCTTAATTTTAACACACTTCTTCCAATTGCTTGTTATGCAGAGTCTGTATTGGCCAATCCAAAAAGCGAAAACCTTTTAGTTGACGCCAAAAAGTATGGTAGAGAGCTTCAGTATGATCCAGAAACTCGCGCTCTTTTTATTCACCTTGGAACACACGGTGTTAAGCCCCTCGGTATTGGCCGTAAAAAAGTCGTTACACGAACAATCAAATATGATTGCAAAGATCCTGAAATGATGGCTCGAGGAGTGACAACTTGCAACATGAAAAAAGAGATGACAGCAATGAGAGCTCTCAAGGGGCTTCCCGGTCTTCTCAATGCAGAAGCTCTCATGGTCCATAAAGATCCAAAATCCAAAGAGAAGACCTACACCTTTATCACAAAGATTTTTAACGCAGGCTCTCTTCAAGATCTTTTCGACAGCAAAATTAAACTCTCCCTTAAGGAGAAGCTTCAAATCGCAACAGACATCATCTCTGGGATTGCTTCCATGCAGTCTCATGGTTTTGTACACCGCGATCTTGGCGCTCGAAACTACTTTGTAGAGATGCACGGAAAGGGTAAGGAAAGAATCGTCCATGCTGTTGTCGCTGACATGGGACGAACGATTCCCTTCTCTACATGTGACGGAGATGCTGTACAGGGAAATTCAAGCTACATATCTCCCGAAGGATTTTTCCGAAACAAGATGAAGGGCAGCGCCTACTGTCAAAGTGATCTTTTTGCTGTTGGCTGTGTTATGTGGAACCTTCTGCATGACTCTCCTCCTGCATGGAGACAAGCGCGATCATACAAAAACGAAAAACTATCTCTAAAAGATCGCTACAAACACCATCTCGCTCTTATAGAAAAATCTCGCTCAAAAGTAAAAAAAGGGCGCTCTAAGGACAGTGTACAGTCCCGATTTGCAGCCCTGGTCTTCAAAATGACCGATCCAAATCCAAAAAAGAGAGGAACAGCTGTTCAACTACACGAAGAGTTCAAGGCTCTTCTCCAGTCTGTTTAAACACGAACAATTAGGTGAGCCAGAACGGCTCACCTTATCTAAAGAATAATCATCGCATCGCCATATGAAAAAAAGCGGAATCGATTCTCTATGGCTTTTGCATACGCCTCTTTCATGAGCTCATATCCCATAAAAGCAGACATAAGTACGAGCAGCGAGGATCCTGGGGTATGAAAATTGGTAAAAAGGGCATCTACTGCCTTAAACTCATATCCAGGAGTGATGTAGAGATTTGTCTGACCAGATTGCGCTTTTATATGGCCATCAGCGCCCGCAATAGATTCAAGAACGCGGCACGAGGTGGTGCCCACAGCTATCTTTCGAGATGGGGTCTGATTTATTTTCTTAGCAACATCTTCTCGTACTTCAAAGCGCTCAGTATGCATTGCATGGTCTCTAATATCTTTTTCTCGAATCGGCAAAAAGGTTCCTGTACCAACATGGAGGGTAACGTGATGATTGTGAATTCCCTTTTTCTCTAAAGAAGAGAGGAGCTCTTCTGTAAAGTGAAGGCCAGCTGTTGGGGCTGCAATAGAACCAAAGTGTGTTGCATAAACAGTCTGATACCTTTTTGCATCAACTACATTATCAGCTTGGCGTCGAATATAAGGAGGCAATGGAACCTCTCCTATCTTCTGCAATAGCTCTGGCGTTATTGGAGTAGAAAAAGAGAGGAGCCGTTCACCAAGTTTTCCACTTTCTTCTACAACAGCCTCTATAGAGCCATCGAAAAGAATTTTCGTGCCAACAGAAAAAAGTTTTGCTGGCTTTGTAAGTGCCCACCAACGTGTTGGAGAACACTCTCTTGTAAGCAAGCAGCATCCCGCTTTTTTTCCCTCAGAGACAGGTTGCGTCCTATTCCCCTTACAGACTGAGTGCGGAAAACAGTCTACTTCGCATTCCTCCTCAGCTTTGGTTAAAGACCTTTCCTTCGTCGCAATACTCGTATCTTGTTTCTTATCCGTGTGGGGTTCAAGCTCCCCTTTTAAAGCAGCATGCAACACTTTTGTGTTATTGAAAATAAGAGCGTCTCCTTTCTCAAGAAAAGAGACAAGATCTGTAACCCTTCCCTCTTCTATTCTCCCGCTTTTTCTATCTACAATTAAAAGTTTTGCCTGATCGCGAGGCTCTATTGGGTACTGAGCAATAAGTTCCTTGGGAAGATCATACGTATATGAATGCAAGGAGAAAGGATCTACTGACATGTCACTCCCTTCTCCTTGATCTTTTAAGCTTTCGAATTTATCAGCTGAAATTCGGTATTTGGGTAAAATCGCTTCAGAATATGACGAGCGGTTTGCCCATCTTGCGCTAGTGCAACAACCTTTTCAAAAGGCATTGTTTGCAACATGTCGGCCAACATCTCCTTGGTAAGCCCATCAGACTCCTCTTTAGGACTCATAACAACCAATTTTGATCCTTGCATAGCCTGCACAAATGCCTCGTCAAGCCGAATGGTTGAACGTCCTTTATACCCACAGACCTCACCCTGGAGATCCCAAAATTTGTTTCCAGGAACAAGCATATTCTCATATGTTTTCGAGCGAATGATAACAGCATATGAAGCCAATGCTTCTCTTTGATCCCCTTCTCGAGGAAGAAAGAGGCTGCTTAACAAAGAGGAGGTAAATTCCTCCAAAGAGATCCAATTGACCGCAGCAAGCCTATCTTTCACCTGATAGAAAGCAACAACACCACCATAGGTAGTTCCATTTACCGTCACGCCTGTACTAGATGGCTCATCAGGCACAATAAGAAGTTGATATACCCCTGGAAACTCCTGGCCCCACTTCACTCCATCTGTAGTGGGATACATGTAGTAGGACGAACCCATAAAGGCAGACTCAAGTTTGGTGCCAGAAAGAGGGTCGTAAATATTGTGAGCCCCTTGCACCTCAACATTTAAAACTTCGCGCTCTTTTGCCAACAAAACCTTAACAGTCGGCTTTTCTGGCATGTATCGTATTTTCGATAGCTTTTCATGAGCTACTCCCGGATCCGATGCCTGAAGTGCACACGCTCCACATACCATGGAAAGAAGAAGACAAACACCAACCTTTTTCATACAACTTAAACCCTCAAAAACTATTTTTCTGTCGCAAGCAACCGTTGCACATGATCAATTCCCATCTGTGTTGCTTCTCTCCCCTTCGGGGTCTTCTTGATAAAGCCGCAACTAATCAAAAAGGGCTCATGTACATCCTGAACAGTATCATACTCTTCCGATACTGCCATAGAAAGTGTCTGCAATCCAACAGGACCACCATCAAATTGCTTAACTATAGCACGCAGTATACGAAAATCCATCTCATCAAGTCCACACTCATCTATTCGAAGCATCTTTAACGCTTGCCGAACTCCCTCTACAGAAAGCACTCCATCAGCTTTTATCGCTAAAAAATCTCGAACCCAAAGAAGAAGTCGGTTAGCTATTCGAGGTGTTCCGCGACTTCTTCTCGATATTTCTGAAAGAGCCTCACCACTAAGGTTGATTCCTAAAAGAGAGGCTGAGCGCTCTAAAATTTTTGTTAGTGCTGCCACATCATAAAAGTCTAATCGTCCAGTGAAGAAAAAGCGAGAGCGAAAAGGAGATGAGAGGAGGCCTGGACGAGTGGTTGCCCCAACAAGTGTAAAACGGGAGATGGGTATCCTTGTACTTTTAGGAATATCCAGAACAAAGTCCTCCATAGCAGAGTAAAGATACTCTTCGACAACCTTATTCATTCGATGAATCTCATCAATAAAGAGAATCTCCCCCTCTTTTAATTTAGAAAGCTCGATAGCCAAATCAGCAGGCCGCTCTATAGCAGGCCCCGAAGTAATCACAATCCGAGTGCCCATCGCTTCTGAGAGGATATAGGAAAGCGTTGTCTTTCCTAAGCCTGGAGGGCCAGAAAAAAGGCAGTGGCCTAGAGGATCACCGCGAAGTTGCGCAGCTTTAATCAAAACATCTATCTGCTCTGCAATCTTCTCCTGACCGACAAAATCATCGAGCCGTGTAGGACGAAGAGAGTGCTCAAATGGCTCATCAGGCTTTCTATATAGCGATTCAATAAACCGCTCGCTCATAAAAGGTATCTCTTTTGTTGGTTTGCTGCCTTAAACCTAAGTTGCGCCCTATCCCCTTTTAGGGGTGAGTGAGGGAAATAAAATACGAGTGTTGCGACTTTCAGCAAGGTTTTTAACCAAAGTCGAGGAGCAACGCAAAGTAGTATATTTTCCGCAGCCAGCCCTAAAAGGGGATAGGGCGTAACTTAGGTTTTAAGATACTGGACAAGGGGAGAAAAAGGCAAAGAATTCGTTACCTTGAGCGAAAAGACCTGATAAGGGAGAAAAAGTCGTCCGCCTTCATAATTTTAGCAAACAGAAGTACGGAAAGTCCAAAAGCTGTCATTGGATAGACAAGATGAGAGAGTTTATCGAGAAAAAGTGTAGGAAGAGAGGGTATGGCCGAGTAATGAAAAAGGGGCGGCAAAGAGAAAAAGAGAGAGAGAATCATCCAAACAAAAGCACTTGCCGCCAAAACGACAAGGCAAACCCGAACGATCTGTTCATACCCATCTTTTGTAATTAAAGACCCAAAAAACGCACGCGCATTCCAATAAAGATAAAAAGCATTAATCCATGCCGAAATACTCGTTGCTATCGTAACACTCACAGCTCCCCACCCAAAACCAAACACCATAATGGCATTTAAAAAAACATTAAGAAAAAGAGAGAGGTAGGCTCCTCTGACAGGGATTGTGTATTCTTTTTGTGCATAAAAGATTGGGGCTAAAACAACGATTATTCCCATAGGAAGAAGAGAAAGCGTATATCCATACAAACATTTCGTTGTCGCAAAAACAGCGAGAGCGTCAAAATTTCCATAGCCATAAACGCAGTTAATCATAGCCATCCCTAAGAGAAAGAGAAGCGCCATACAAGGAAGCAAAAGGGCACAAACCTGTCGAATGGCGTACTCGACAAAAGAGAGAAATTTAGCAGTCTCTCCAGCTTGAATAGCCCGAGTTAAAGGAGGAAGTGTTGCACTTGAGATAGCAATACCAAAAAGAGCAAAAGGCAAATGTTGAAATCGAAAGGCAAACCATAAATATGCTGGACCTTCAGTCTCTGCTGCCCGAGCAAAAAGAGTGTCAACAGCACTATTGATTTGCGAAGCACTAATTCCAAGAATCCCAAGAAAAAGAGGTTTCCAAAATCGCCTGATCTCCTGGGAAAAAAATGAAACTCCTCGGAAAAGTTGTCCCCTAAGAGTTTGAAAACAGTGCCGAAAAACAGGAACAAATGTGACGGCGCACTGCACCGTAGCGGCAAATACAATAGCGGCAGAAACTAAGGGCATAGCCTCTCTAGCCGGTGTTGATCGAAGAAAGAAAACAGAAATAAGAAGAGTAAGGTTGAAAAAAACAGGTGAGACCGCTGAAATAAAATACTCTTTTTGCGACTGCAAAAAGCAACTGTTAAGACCAAAAAGAGAAATTGGGAGAAGAACTGGGACCATAATAAGAGCAAGTGTTATAATCTCTTTAAGTTCAGGAGTACAAAAGGGAAGAGAAAACCATAAAAAGCTCATAGTAAGGAGACAGATAGCAGAGATAAGCACAGTCCAAAGTAGAGAAAGATCTCGGAAAAACCGGCATCCTTTGGCAAAGTCTTGTGCCTTTACTTCCTCAAATAGAGGAATAAAGGCTGATTGCAACGTCCCCTCACCAAGTAAACGCCGAAAAAGGTAGGCAAACCGAAATCCAACAAAAAGGGCAGCTAAAGACCCGTGAGCACCAAAAACGTAGGCAAGGAAAATATCTCGAAACATACCAGATATTCTGCTGAGCATAGTACCTGAGAAGAAAAAGAACGTAGATTGGCCAATAGTAGAAATAGAATCTTTAGAAGGAGTGGCTTGTGTCACAAAACAACCTTAATTTAAATTCTTTATCTTAAACTTTAACAATTTTTATTGATAAATTGCAACTGTATGTACAATTTTCTAGAAAAAGCCAAACAAGAAGAGCAGCAAGCTATTATGCTACAGCTTGCAAGGGTATTCGAAAATCACGGGATTCCTGACAACCTTGCCAAGCTTTACGATCTCATACTCCATTTGGCCGAAAACCCACGAAAAGATTCCCTAGGAAAAGTTCTTAAAACCCTTCGTCCGCTTTTATCATCAGAAACTCCTCTTCTTGAAGACCTTGTTTTGGCAATTTTTGCAGGAACGCCCCTCTCCTCCCCTCTAAAAAAAAGCGTTTTCTCTCTTCCTCAACCAGACTCTGTGGCTGACCTCTTTACTGTAACACGAGAAGAGACACTAAAAGAGTACCCTTCTCTCTCTAATAGGTCTCCTTTTTATTACATGAAAACCCCTCTCTTTACATGGAATGGACTTGTTAGTAGAAGGCCAGGCACACTTCTTTTTGGATCTTTCTATCCTTATGATCCAAAGGCAAGTGGCTACAACAGCTCAGGACTTCTGTTTCAAGAAAAAAATGGTATTGACTGGAGTGTTGGTCCAACACCTACCATAGGAGATCAGCTTGCTCCAGAAACACGGGCACTTCTTCGAGCCCTTAAAAAGAGACGATCTACGCTTTTCCCCTATGACAAATGGATATATATCAACCTCCAAAATACTCAATCAGCCTCAGAAAAGAGACGTTCACGAGCACTTTTAGAAGCCTCCAAAAAAAATCCTGATCAATTTCGCCTGGCATCTATCTCTGTTGACGCCCCTTTTTATAAGGGGAATATGAAAGCAGGCCCAACAGAACTTAAAGAGCATCTTTATGAGGCTATTTTCCAACCTTCTCATCGATCTTGGTATGCCTTCTCTCTTTTACATGAAGAAAGAGAAGCTTGGGCCAAAATTGTCGAGACTGTTCTCGATCAAGCGTACGAGCTTGGACCTTCCCCCATCGTCTTCCATGAATTAGTCGTTCTTGGCCTTATTCGTGCCTGGCAGAGCTTTCACACAAAAGAGAACACCGGAAGGGTTCTTTCCACTACTGCATGCAAGGAATGTATCGATAGAGGAGGAAGTGTAAACAGCGCCTTTTTATGGGCGCTCCAGTCTTCAGCTCAAGAGGTTATGGCGGTGCTTTGGGGACGCCCCCTTCTTTCTCGCTACCGCCTTATCATGCCCTCTCGAACCAGGGGATTTGAGGCGCTGGTAGAAACTTTTACACCAGATATGGTAAAAGATTTTCTTTCATCTATTTGGATGGCAGCCAAAAACTAAAAATATTGATCTGTTCTTAACATTTATTTTCTAACGTTATTAACCAATAGCCAAAATATGGGAGATGGTTGTATCCTGACACCTTAAGCCTTTACAAAAGGGGTAATATATGTGCATTCCAAACTTTTTGAAACCACTTGATGATTTGGTACACACTATAAAAGACCATTTTAGTGGTGGCAAAAAAACAGAGACAGTTGAGGAAGAAACACTTGATTCCCCTCTTCCTGTAACGATGGATGAAGAGTCTTCGGAAAACGTAGAGCTTTCTCCAAATCCTGTGTTGTTATCAACAGAGGAATTTTTGAAAAAATCTCTTCCTGATGAGCTTGTCTCTCTTTCAGTTGAAAAAATGTTTGACATCGACACAAAGGCCGAGCAGCTACATAGACAAATCAAAAGCGAAACTGACAAAACAAAAGCTATTAATGATTTGACAAGCGCCATTATGAACGATGTAAACACGTGCAAAAATGGAGATATAGATTGTCAGGCGAAAGAGATTCGAGACCTTGTTGCAAAACTTCGTAAGCAAGGAATCAACGTTCCTGTGCCAGATAAAAAAATCAAAAAAGAGGATATCAGGGGCGTAGTTGAGCAGCTCAATCAGAAATGGCAAGAGCGTAGAGACGCCTCTCAAGAGCTGGCCCAAGACTTTCAAGAATGTACACGAAAAAGAGATGTGCTCTACCAATTTGTTATGTCCGCTCTTCAAAAGATACAGCAGACAGTCTCGAAAATTATTGCAAATTCATCATCTCGAGCAGCAGGATAATTTATGGAACTTCCCGCTATTTCACAATCCCCCTTTATAAAAGATGCTGAGGCTACTTTAGCTCCAAAAAATGTTCTCCTAGAAAGGGCCTCTTATCTTTCAAAAAAACTTGATATGGACGCCGTCATGGTCGAGATCTTCACAATTCTCTCCGAAAATGAGGAAAAGGCGCTAGAGCTCTCTGAAAAAATAGTGATGCGAGAACAAACGATTCGCGAAGAGCTTACACGACAGATGCAAAATGAGAGCACATCTATACATAAGACCCAAAAAGCTCAAAATTTCTTCCAAAAACTCTCAGACCTCGCCCTTCCATTAGCAATGGTTGGAGAAGGCGTTGCAACGATGGCTCTCACCGGTCCAAATCCCCTTTCGATTGCATGTATTGCTATTGGAGGTAGTTTGGCCCTTGATGTCGTTCTCGATGATTCGGGGAAAAAAGCAGTTGCCAGCGCTTTAAGTAAAGTTTCAGGAATGAGTAAAGGGCAATGTCTTGAAGGGATAGCAACAGTAACAGGGCTGGCAACTCTTGGCCTTTCCTTTTTCGCAACTGGATCTCAAGCAGTACAAGTTGTCCTCGGCCTTTCTCAGACTGCTTTCTTGTGTGGAAAGACCGGCTCTCAGTTTTATCTTGGCAGACAACGAGCTTCGCTCGAAGAGCACTCAACAGAATGGGAAATCTCTGGAATAAAGCTCCAAAGCTGGCTTGGAAATATTACAACTCAACAAGATACAATGGCCCATCACTATGATATCTTGAAGGCGTGGAGCGATTCATCGCAAAAAACTATCGAAACGATATTTGCCTAAATGATAGGGTAAAAGAACCAAAAAAATAGCGGAGGAATACTATGACAGCAAAAGTTATTCAACCGACAGAAGCACCTACTAATATGGAGCTTGCTTCAAATGTCGTAGCGGAATCCATGAGCCATGAAGCGCGCGTTAAAGCGGTTTATAAGCTTATTTTCGCTCTTATTGGCCTTCATGAAAGAGAGGTCTTTTGGATCCAAAAGATGGAAGAGAATGCTCGTATTCAAGCATCGAAAGATCTTTCAAAATCATACCGCAGTCTTCTGCCTGTCGCTATAGGGGTTGCTTCTATTGGTTTAGGCCTAGCTGGTGCTGGTGTTGCTCTTTGTCCACGAGGTGGGGCTGGGGCTGGATCTCAACGATTAGAAAATCTTCCTTCAGGAGTCTTTGACCTTCTGGGTGGTAAAGCTATGGATCCCACATACTTAAATAAAACGATTCCAGATGCAATTACGGGCTTGCAACATGGAGCAGATTCGGGTTCAAAGATTACCGACAGTTTTAACCAAAGCAGCAGAGTAGGATATGAAACAACTAAAGACCTCTCTCAAGCTCGCTTTGGAACTGCAAGTAGTGAAAAACAAAAGCTCACCAGTGAAAGAGCAGAAACGCTCAGAACTCTTGCTCAGATAAGCGAAACACAAGCGAGAGCAGAAGAGGCTCTTGCTAGATAGTCGATCCTGAAAAAGTCTCAGAAGAAGAAAATGAAGAGATTTTTTCTCAATTGAATTTTTTCGACTAGACAATTCTCTGTAGATACGCTTCGGTTGTTCCCCAATCGAAGCGTACTCTCATCCTGTTTTCAAGCTCGAATCTATCAGGCATAACCTCTCCAAACCACCATCCAATTGTGATGATTTGCGTTCCAGACTGTAAGCTGCGCATCTTCTCGCCAAGCTCAAAAAGCTCTTCGTCACTTTCAACAGGCACATAAAGATAGGCAACGTCAACATCGGAAAAGGAAAGGTGTTGCCAAGCAGCCTCTATAAAATGCACATTTTCTATACCAAATTTTTTTCGAACCCTATCTGCTCTTTCAACCATTGTAGGATGCTGCTCAACGCCATACACCTTGGCCTGCTTTCGAACCATGGAGAGCCAGAAACAGAGTCTTCCTCGACCAGAACCTAATTCTGCAATAGTCTTCTCTTCTTCGATATCAAATTTCCGAAGAAGCATATCAAAAAGATAAAAATCGGTCTCTCCATACGGTCCAAGAGGATTTTCTGGATTAGCCTCATCATGAAGGCGAACCATTCTATACGGGCTCTTCCAAAAATAGAGCATCAGCGTGGCCATATCCACGAGAAAAAATTTCGGATGCCAAAAATAGTAGTAGATGCAATTTCGAACAAACTGACAAAGGTGGTAGAAGCGTATTCTACACCCAGTTATAAAGGTATTTAGTAGTTTCACGATTCACGGCCTCTTTTGGATACAACACTCTTTTTACCGGGGATCGCTAGATTTCGTATATACGATTTCTAAGTTTAAACCCAAGCTGCTCGATTACATCACGCTTGAACACAATCGAACGTAACAAGTGGAAAATTAAGCACTGAAAGACAAGTTAATACTTGTCCGAAGTGATTAATTTTTCAATTATTACGTGCAGATCTGTTCAAGCGTGATGTCACCGAGCAACTTGGGTTTTAGAAAGGATTGGCCTCTTCAATAAAAAAGTGTTCGCAATCGAGTCGCTCTGAAAGATGTTTTCCAAGCAATTGGACACCAGTTTTTTCTGTGGCATAATGGCCAAAGGACATAAAATGAATCCCCTCTTCTCGAGCTAAATGCCAGCAGTATTCATCTACAGAGCCTGTGATAAAGCAGTCGACTTTGGCATCGATTGCCTCTTTCAAAAACTTGTGGCCACCCCCTGAAACAAAGGCACATGTACGAACCTCGCGAGAGGAAATATTAGAAACGTAGATCCCCTCTCTTCCCCAAAACTGCTGCATAAGGCTGAAAAGCTCCTGACCAGGTAACGGCTCTGCAAGATGACCTCTCACTCCAATTGCTCGAGAACCAATCAGACCAAACGGCTGCAGAGCTGTCCACCCAAGCTCTTTAGCAATTGGCCATGTATTACCAAACTCTCGATGGGCATCGACAGGAAGATGGTATGCTAATAAATGCATACCGGATTGAATAAGCTGTCCAACTCGTTTTCTAAGGGAGCAGCGAATTCCACAAAATTCACGTTTCAAGAAAAGGCCATGATGCGCTAAGAGTAAATCAGCATTTTGTCGCCACGCCTCTTCAATAGCAAAAAGACTTGGTGTGACAACCGATGCAATACGGTGAATCGGACGGTTTCCCTCGAGCTGCAACCCATTGATGATCACATCATCAAAAGAGCCAGTCTCTAATAGTTGGGAAAGATACTGCTCGATTGAGGAAATATCAGAAGACATATCACTTACCCCCTGCAATAGGGTAGCAGTATAATTTGCCAAAACATTTCTGGGAAAGAAAATATGCAATGGACATCAACAAAAAAAAAGATTGGTAGTTTTTGTTCTCAACAAGTTCCTAATAACGCAATTATCGGATTAGGCAGTGGAACTACCTCTGAAGCCTTTATTGAATCTTTAGGAGAACGCCGTTTAAAAGAAAATCTCAACATCTTGTGTATTGCCTCTTCAATACGTTCTGAACAAGTTGCTCGAGAATCTTATCTTCCTCTTATCAATCAAGAGGAATGGGATGGCACGATTTCCATTATGTTTGATGGTGCTGATAGCATCGATACAAAAGGAACAGCTATCAAGGGTGCAGGAGGAGCATTAGTTCGAGAAAAAATTCTCGCACAAGCAGCTGAAAGCATTGTGATCATGGTAGATGAACGCAAATGGCGCCTTTCTTGGAAAAAGTGCCTTCTTCCTATAGCAATCGTCCCTTTTGGTGCAAAAGCAACTCTTCAGGCCTTATTAGAGCTTGGATGTGAAGGAACCATTCGCATGAACAACTCCTCCCCCTTTATTACAGACGATGGACATTGGATTATCGATCTCAATACAAGTAAAATTCAATGCTCTCAAACTACTCTTGAAAAACGACTCAAAACAATTCCTGGAATTGTTGAAACAGGTCTTTTTCTACACGTTGCCTCCTCTATTGTTGTCGGATATAGAGATGGAAGCATAGAAGAGCACTGTCCTTAATTTTTTTGACGTGATATGAAAAAAAGAAAGTTCATATCTCGAGGAGTTATGGTGCAAGATTTTATTCAGCTTACATTTGATAGGATTGTGCAGACGCATGCATACACAGCCATTGTTCTAAAAAGCAAAGAGAAGCGTTTTGCTATCTTTGCTGACGCTCAGGTAGGCAAATTTTTACAACTGCATTTAAGTGGTGAAGAGCGAATTCGCCCTCAAACACCAGATCTTCTCTCCTCTCTTTTTTCTTGCCTCGAGGTCGAAGTTAGCCAACTGCTCATCAATGATTTGCAAGATACCACTTTTTTCGCGCGCCTCTTTTTAGAAACCAAGCGAGATGGCCTACGTCATGTTGTTGAAATCGATGCCCGTCCATCCGATGGCATTATCCTTGCTTTCTTGCACAACTGCCCTGTATTCTGTACTCAGCACGTTATGGATGAAGCTGTTCCATTTGTTGAATAATTTTAAAGGACCCATTTTATGAAACAGAAACCTTTTGCATCTTTCTCTCTTCTAAGCATAATCGTTGCCATTTTCTGCACACAGACAACTCTTTGTGCCAGAAATTCTCATAGACCACAAAAAGCAAGGAATCTACCTATGACCATTACACGATCAGAACAAGCTGTAGAAGATACGTGGGATCTTACCCCTCTTTATGCAAACTACGATGAATGGAAACGCGACCTTATAGAAGAAAGCTCCCTCGACTATGACCTTCTTACACAACCCTATCGAGAGGCGGAGAAATTAACCGCTGTTCAACTCAAAGAGCTTTTTGATCTTACCAACTCCCTTGGACGGCGACTAGAAAAGCTCTATACATGGGCCCATCTTCGCCATGATCAAGATATTGCAGATGATGAAAACAAACAGGCTATTCAAACTATTGTTGCCCGACACTACACCTTCTCTGAACAGCTTTCCTGGATTGAGCCAAAAATCCTCGCTCACGAACCAGATGAGATAGAAGCCTTTACAAATGCTCCAGAGCTTGCCACATATAAGACCATTTTAGAGAGGCTTGTTCGCAGAAAACCACATACACTTCCTGTTGAACAAGAAACTTTACTTGCAATGTCAGGAAGAGCTATCGGCAGCTCTCACAAAGCCTTTTCAAGCCTTAATGATGCTGATTTCAAATTTCCTGATGTCGAAGATAAAGATGGAAAACTCCATCCCCTAACCCATGCAAGCTACAGTGTACTACTTCGAAGCACAGATAGAGTTCTTCGTCAAAACGCCTTTGAAACCTTACATAAAAAATACCAAAAATACGAAAACACCTTCTCAGAGCTTTTAAATGGGGAAATACAAGCACATCATTTTGAAGCAAAAGCAAGAAAATATTCCTCCTGCTTAGAGATGGCCCTCTGGCCAAAAAACATTCCAACCTCTGTTTACCACGCCCTTATCGACTCTGTTCATCGCAAAATTTCCGTTCTCCATCGATATATGAAGCTTAAAAAAGAGCTTCTTGAAGTTGATGTTCTTAACCCTTGGGACCTCTACGCTCCACTGGTTCCTGAAAAAACAGCCAAATACTCATTTGATGAAGCAATTGAACTTGTAGAGGCCTCTTGCCATCCTCTCGGCCTCTCCTATCTCGATACTCTTAAAAAGGGACTGTCAACTGCGCGATGGACAGATAAATACGAAAATCAAAATAAACGCTCCGGCGCCTATTCAAGCGGATGCTACGACTCTCCTCCCTATATGCTCCTCAACTATAAGCAGCAACTTAGAGATGTCTTTACCCTCGCTCACGAAGCAGGCCACAGCATGCACTCTCACATGAGTAAAAAACAGCCATACCACTACTCGCACTACCCTATTTTTGTTGCAGAGGTTGCCTCTACCTTTAACGAAGAGTTTCTCTCAAGAGAACTCCTTCGCCGTGCACAAGGAGATGTCGCAGCACAGGCAAGTCTTCTCAATGAACGCCTTGAGGACCTACGGGCCACACTCTTTCGACAAACCCTCTTTGCTGAGTTCGAACTCTTTATTCACGAACGAATTGAAAAGGATGAGCCTCTAACACCAAAGATTTTGAATGAAAAATATCTCGAGCTCTACAAACTCTACTACGGCGACGATCTTAGCCTCACACCAGAGTTTGCCTCAGAATGGGCTCGTATTCCCCACTTTTATTACTGCTTTTACGTCTACCAATATGCAACAGGGATAAGTGCTGCCCAGGCGCTCGCTGATCGCGTATATAATGGCGGTGAAAAGGAACGCGAAGAGTATTTAACCTTTT
>Ga0180438_10001810_pt1 | contig 36862 bp, 31 predicted proteins | sample SS_ome_12_FD_132455 | JGI IMG/M metagenome (GOLD analysis project Ga0180438, IMG submission 132455) | Hypersaline lake sediment archaeal communities from the Salton Sea, California, USA - SS_3_D_2 metaG | ecosystem: Environmental > Aquatic > Non-marine Saline and Alkaline > Hypersaline >... | reverse complement strand
GGCGGTTCTGCGAAGCGTTGATGACGGAAGGCCTGCTCTGCAAAGAGACCCATGAGGATACCATCCGATTCGCCCCACCCTTGGTTATCAAGAAAAAGGACATTGACTGGGCATTCGAGCGGGTGAAGAAAGTACTTGAGACAACGGATTAAAACGTCATGCATTGTAAAAAGCCCACGATTCTTTTCGTGGGTTTTTTACATCCCGGCACTCTCTCATCCTGTAGAACATTCGCGGCTCTCTTTTGGCTTTTACATAAGGGTTAGCCCCAAACGGACAGACATGCTTCAAGCATATGACGCCGTGAACAAGGACTCGACAGCGATCCGCTGCAAGGAACGTCCATAGGAAAACGATTGTCGTCATTTGACGAGTATCATTCATGGATGATCTCCATAAAAAAGCCCTGTCCCTGGAATACCTCACCGTCGGTTACAACATCGTTGAAGCCATTGCATCCATACTGGCCGGCAGACTTGCCGGGAGTATCGCTCTCGTGGGATTCGGACTCGACAGTATCGTGGAATCCCTTTCGGGCTTCGTACTCATCTGTCGGCTGAAGAAACACGGCACCGTTTCCCAGGAGGAAGAAGAGAAGATCGAGACGCGGGCCTCTCGATTCGTGGGCATCACATTCTTCATCCTGGGAGCCTACGTCCTCTTGGAATCGGTAAAAAAAATCGTACTTCGTGAGATTCCCGACCCATCACTATTCGGGATCATCATCGCCCTGGTATCGCTCATCATCATGCCGCTCTTGGCGTCGGCCAAGCATCGCATCGGAAAGCAACTGGGCATGGCGTCTCTCGTCGCCGATTCCAAAGAAACCTTCGTCTGCGCGGTTCTCTCGGCAGCCCTGCTCGTCGGTCTATTGACGCATTATTTCTTCCATTTCTGGCTGTCCGATCCCATCGTAGGTCTTCTCATCGTAGCGTTCCTGTTCAGGGAAGGTTACGAACTGGTCTTTGAGAAGGAGTAAAATAGCGTGTGAATCAGTTTCCACGGGACGGGATTATAGATAACTTTGAAATCGTTGCTTGTTGGTATATGAGGAGAACTCACCTGATAAAAAACGCTTCCTGGATGCTCAAACAGTGATTCGATTACACTTTTTATCTTGATTTTTATAAAAAATCTCCAGAAATTCTATCACAAACAAGAGACTCGCAGAAACGCCTGATGAATCGCACCCGATGATCAGGATGTACATACCATAAACCCCGCAGGAAAGAAAACGAATGGCCATACTCATCGTTGAAGACAATCCCATCACATCAAAAATGTTGCAGTATAACCTTCAAAAACAAGGATACGAGACCATCGCCGCCTACACGGGCACGGAAGCTCTGGAATACCTGGATACCGTGCCGGACGTACAGCTCATCCTGACCGATATCATCATGCCGGGTATGAATGGTTTGGATTTTCTTCGCAAGATCAAACAACGACCCGAATTAAAGGAAATACCTGTCATCCTGTGCACGGCGATAAAGGAAAAAGAATTCGTGCAAAAAGCGGCTGAACTGGGTTGCACACATTACATGACCAAGCCCTTGAATCTGGAATCCCTGTTAAGAAAAACAGCTAAAATATTGAAGAAAGAGAAATCGATTCTTCAGGATAAAAATAAAATACGGCTTCGCCTGCTGTTGGACTACGATCGATACAAAGCATTGGACGCCATGTTTTCGACCCTCATCCTCGATAAAATCATGCTGATTGAGGATCACTCTCAGAGAGGTTTTACTGAGGATATTTCCGATTCGGTTCTACAACTGCTGGAAGGCGCCACGCTGCTAGGTGCCGACAGGCTCAAGACCGAGCTTCAAAGATTAGAAGCCAAAAAGAAAGCGGACGATGAGTCGGCCATGAAGAATGCGTATCCCCGCATCTTGAGGGAATTAAAGTCACTCAAAGACCATCTCATAACGAAACCTCAGGTTACCATCAGGTATGAATTACCCGAGGATTCGAGAGTGACCCTCTTTGTCCATGATCCAAGCGGCAATCTGGTTCGGCGCCTGGTCGATGAGGTGAAGAGGCCTGGCGTTTATGAGATCACATGGAATGGATGCGACGATGCAGGCACACGCCTGGAATCGGGATTGTATCACATTCATTTGAAAGCCGGTAGCAACGTACAGGAACGATCCTTCCATTTGGATTAATCTATAAAATACAGTCGTTTTTTCCGAAGGGCGTTGCATTCTCCACTGGGAAGGACCACGCGATGGGTTCTGTACTCGCCGTTCCTGTCCTCTTCCATTACAAATGGATGTTTTTCGTGAAGGCCGTAGACAGGGAAAATACGCCGTCGCATAACCGTTGCCACGGAACGATCCGCAGGTTTGGTCATATGCAAGGATGTGGGGGAAATTATCTAGTCGTGACTAAACGACGACGTTGGATGGGGTCAGATGCTGTCATGGTCAGCCCGATGGTACCTCCGGCAGGGGAAGTATTGTCCTCCAGACTGCCTGCCACCGGTCTCCTAGCAGACTAAATACAAAAACATCGCGCCCGGAATCCTGGAAGGATTGTCCGTCTTTTTCCCAGGCCATGTCAAACCGATACGACGCCACGGCGGTAAGCCCCCACACTTCGATGGCGGGCTCGGACTCGGTGAATTCCCTCAGAGTGGCCTGCTTCATGAAAGCCTCGTAGCTCTTCACACAAGCTTCCCTGCCCTTACCCAAAACCTGAAAATCGGGGGATACGATCACCATATCTTGATGAAAGACCTCATTCAGTATCTCCGTTCGACCTTCAGTCCAGGCCCGGTTGATTTTTTTCAGGAGTTGCCGGATTTCCTCTTTCGGGTCTACTCTATCAAGAGCCATCGCATTCCTCCAAATCGGTGACGACATGAAAACGAGATTGCGTATCTTTCTCCGGCAATATACGCATAAAAACAGCCTAAATCGAGTACATAATCGATGGTCCGGCGGATATGTCCCGGACCGTTTTGGATGGATGCTTCGGATGATTCATCGCATACAAACAATCCAGGAGCGAAGAGACCCGATTCCTTCTATCTTACTCGTACTTCAGCGATTGTACGGGATTGGTACGCGCCGCCCTTATTGCCTGGTAGCTCACGGTTAAAAAAGCGATGCCGAACGTGAGCGCCCCGGAAAGGATGAATGTGAGAGGTGTCATGTCCGTTCGGTAGGCAAATCCCTGGAGCCAGCGTCTCATGATGAAATAGGCCACCGGCCATCCGGCCACGTTGGCGATGAGAACCCATTTGATGAACGTTCTTGAGAGCAAAATAACAATACCCGATACCGAGGCTCCCAGCACTTTCCGAATCCCGATTTCCTTGATCTTTCTCTCGGCCGTGAAGGCGGCCAATCCCAGAAGGCCCAAACAGCCGATGGATACGGCGAGTACGGAAAACACGGCGAAAATATCGCCGAAGCGTTGTTCCGAACGGTACATGGTATCGAACCGGTCATCCATGAAGGAGAAGTCAAACGGTTCTCCAGGTACGAAAACGGCCCATTGTTCCCGAATCCAATTGATCGTCTGGGAGATGTCTTCAGCATGCATCCGCAGGGAGAGAAGGTCCGGGCTCCGTCCGATGAAGAACCTGAGGGGCCCGATATAATTCCTCAGGGACTCGTAATGGAAGTCCTTGACAACGCCGATGACTGGAAAATCGACGAGAACCCGTTGATCATCCATCATACGCCAATCCCCAATCTTCTTCCCGATGGGATGCTCCCAGCCGAATTGCCTGACCGCTGCCTCGTTCACGATGATGGCCGACGAATCCGTAGAAAACGCCCGCGAGAAATCCCTGCCTGCAACGATTTCCATGCCCATGGTCTTGACGTAGTCAAAATCTACGGGCCAAGTCTCCATGGGAGTTCCCTTCTCGCGGTAAATACCTTCAGGATTATTCACATCCATCATACGATCGGAATCTACTGGCAGGAAACCGGTGATTGTAGCACTGCTGATCCTCGGATTTTGCAGCAGGGCTTGTTTAAAGGATTCAATCTGTGCACCCAGAACATAAGTGTCGTGGATAACAAGAACCTGGTCTTTTTCGAATCCCAGTTTTCTGTTCTGTACAAAATGCATCTGCCGGGAGACCACCAGCGTCCCGATGATCAGTACCGTGGAGACGAAAAACTGGAAAACCACCAGACCGTTCCGCAACCATCGGCTCTTCGCACCGGGTGCGCTCTGTCCCTTGAACACATCCACAGGCCGGTAGGATGAGAGAAAAAAGGCGGGATAGCTCCCGGAAACCACGCCTGCCGCCACGACGAAACCCAACAGATAGAGAGGGAACATGCCTTGTAGCAACTGAGATAGGGAGATATCTCTCTGTGCCAGGTCGTTAAAATAGGGCAAGGCCAGGCTGGTAAGGATTAGGGCAAGCACCAGGGCGAGGAAGCTCAGGAACAGCGCTTCGGCCAGAAACTGGAAGATAAGCTGCCAGCGGAGCGAACCCACGGCCTTTCGAACACCCACCTCCCTGGCCCGGCGAGTAGAACGGGCCGTCGAAAGATTCATAAAATTGATGCAGGCTATCAGGAGGATAAAAAACGCGATGGAGGAGAAGATGATTACATATTTGATGTCTCCGTTGGGCTCCAGCTCATACTGCAAATCCGAATGCAGGTGGATGCTCTTCAGGGGCTGGAGGAAATAGCGGACGCCCATGCCCATCTGTGTGATCTCTTCCCAGCTCTTGGAAAAGGATTGTTCCAAAGGCGGGGCCACGTATTTTCTCACCATCTCGGGTAACTTCTTCTCCAGTTCCCGGGGATCGGCATTTTCGTGGAGGAGAAGATACGTACGGAACGTGATGTTGTGAAGCCACCAAGGCGCCCGGCTGTCTTCAAGACTGGTGAGAGACCCAAAAAAATCAAAATGGAAATGCGTGTTGCTGGGGATTTCTTTAAATACACCCGTTACTTTATAATCGGTCGTATTATCCATCGTCAGGGTTCGACCCAGGGGATCGTCTTCTCCGAAGTACTTGTATGCCATTTCCTCACTCATGACCAGCGAGTTAGGTTCGGCCAGCGCTGTCTTTGGGTCTCCGGCAATCAGGGGGATCGAAAATACATGAAAGAAACTGGCGTCCGTGTAGGCGATGTGCGATTCCAGGAAGGTCTGGTCCCCGTCGGATAGCCGGTACCGCGTCCGATCCTCCAGATAGATGCGAACGGCATCCTCCACTTCAGGATAATCGTTGACAACAGCTTCGGCAGTTACCGCCGCCACGCCCGCAATATGATGCTCATCTCCACTCCACTTCAGGTCCAGGGCCAGCCGGTAAATCCGGTTGGCATGGGTGTGATACGCATCGTAACTCATTTCATGCTGAACATACAAGAGAATAAGAAGGCAACAGCAGATGCCCACGGCCAGTCCGGCGATATTAACCATCGAAAAGAACGTTTGTTTGAACAGGTTTCGCACGGCCATCTTGAGATAATTCTTCAGCATCACGCTCCTCCAATAAACGGTTGTCTGAACGAACCGGGGGATAGACTTCAGCGCCTGGCCCCAGTACCAGCAGTAAGCCCTGACAGCACCGGACTCTTGGGCGATCTCGTGATAGAATTCCTCAAAATCTCCCAGGATGATGGTTCGATTCTGTTGACGGTTGGCGACGGTCAATATCCACCGGGCCAGTCTCGGAGGGGATTTCATCGGCTCCCTCATCAGGACGTTTTGAGATCAAAACCCAGGTCCGGAAGACCTATCCACATGCTGTCGTGAACGTCTTTCGTTTTCCTCAATGCGGCCAGTCCGTCCCGGGTCAGTCGAAAATACCGCTTACTCCGTCCGCCCCTCTCTGGCGTGGGATCGGACTGAAAGGCGGCCAGATACCCCCCATTCGTCAGGCGTTCCAGGGAATCGTAGATGGCGCCTACTGACCAGTCGTGTCCGGTAGATTCGATGATGAGTTTACGAATGCTCACACCGTACGCGTCGTCTTGAAGTCGCCAGACAGACAGCAGTACGAGTTCATCCGCTCTGGAAAGCACCTTCATGAAGTCTCCCTTATTTATTCGGAATTGCGAACAAAAGAACAAAAAATCAAGCATATTCATTCGGTATTCCGAAGATATGCTTACTTAAGAATACGGTCATTCAACAGTATTGTTTCAAAAAAAATAAAAAGCGTGCAGGAATACGAAACATGCAAGGTCCTACAGAATCACGATCAGGGAATCCGAATCATACATCACTCGTTTAAAGGATGTGCGACGCCAATTCGGCACGCCCCTAATTCGCTCCGAAAGTAAATCGTAAGAACGGGTGTTCATCGGGCCGGCCCGGAGACACGAGTAACTCGGGCGGATCGGACAGGACCATGATGGTACAGCCAAACGTGCTCTGATTATTGATGCCCCAGTCCCTTCTGCTGAAAATGGATTTCATCGTGTCCGCATCGAACACGGCGTTGTTATCCGGGTAATGGGCCTGCAACGAATTGAATCGAAGGCATCGACCTTGATATTCCTCCAACGTCATGCCCTCGGCATCCAAATAATTCAAGAATCCATCCGTGTAGTTATCGTTGACGAGAGGATGATTCGTATGATACGTAAAATAGGCGCCTTCAAACGGGATAAACTCGGCTACCTCATCCTCCGAGCATTCGTAGGAACCCATCTGCTGGATGCCTCCGACGAGGTAGTTTTGGGGTGCGCCGAAGGTAACCTCCTCCAGAAATTGAACGGCCTCCTGGTAACTGTTCTTTTCCAACACGCCCCGGACGACAAACGCCACCGGCAATCCCGACCTGGACGGCTTGAGCTGCATTATGGCGTTGACCACCACAGAAACCCGCTTGCTGTTCATGCCGTTGGCACCGATGTATCCGGGAAAAGTAAACGCGAACGACTCCATGTTTTTGTCAGGGTCTTTACTGTGGAGCAGAGTCTGGTATCCGTGGAAGAACGGGATATCCAGGTTCTGGGCCGTAAGCGTCGGATAATTCTCCGTTCTGTTCACCCCAAACGATGTACACTTCTGTACGGTGATCTCCTGCCCCAGAACCCACATTTCATCGACGAGTTGATAGGCATACAGGGTGTTAAAATCGATGTCTGCACCCTCGGCCATGCCCTGAAGTTCCTCCAAAAGGTCCGGTGTATGCTGACGAATGGCAGACAAAAAATCCGTCTCCTCTACAAACTGGGATACAAAGCTGTCGGGATCCATCTGATACGTCCTCTCAAGATCATTCTTCCATACATCTACAAGCTGCTGAATGACCTCCTTGAGGAGAGTGCCGTGCTGAACGCCTCTTTCGTGGGGCGTCCCCTCGACAACGAGGACACGGAGGTTCCCGTGGATCGTCACATCCCCGTCCTGACCGACGATTCGATCCGTATGACAGGCCAGAACAAGGAGCAACACCATGGATGTGGCGGCCACCTTTTTCATCGTTCCTCCCCTGCGATTTGTACAAAGACGATGTTGAATGGGTGATTCATTCTCTACCTATATATACGAAGATCCAGGGGAAATCCCCTGGATCCATTCGGTTCCGGCAATTGGATTTTAAACATAGCTCTGTCTGTCACAGCCGCCACAGATACGACGCCTTGAAAAACAATCCCCGCTTGGTCTCCAAGAATCGGCTGCTATCCTCGTAATGGTCGTCCACCCATCGGGTTTTTTCATAGAAAGAACCGTATCCGATGTGGATCACCGTACCCGGGATATATGTGAACGAGGCGAGAAAATCCGTCAATAATTCCTCGTGGAATGAGTTGTATTCCAGGATGATCCTGAAAAACAGGTAACGGTTCATCTGGTATGTGTTCCTGAATCGTACGATGGAGTAATCATATTCTTTGACATCGTCGCTCTCTCGAGTAAAATCCTCGTAGGTGTAATCCAGACGGGAATGAAACTTCTCCGACGGCTGGTACACCACACTGGCCGATGCCGTGCTGCCCCTACCCTGATAAGGAAGCAGACCGGGATCGCGTATGTACCGGATCTTTTTACCGTAGACGTAGGATCCCGTAATGTACAGTTGTTTCGTCAACTGGCTCTGTCCATCCAGGCTTATTCGGCTTAGACTGAATTTTTGGAACCTGAAAATCTCCGTTGCATAGGCATACCCGATGCGCAGATTCGAACTCCGAGGAAGCACAAAATTCAGGTACAGCCCGTTGTAATTCTCCCACTGCTGGCTATCCTTGTCGTAGATGAACTGATTGTTCACCAAAGGATCGATGCGCAGCAGGAATTTTGAGTGGGGATAGAACATCCGGATGACTCCGGCTCGGATTCGTGTGATGCCGATGCGTGTCACGTAGCCCGTCTCCGTCTGGAAGTCGTCGGAGAGTTCGTGCAGACGCAGATTCATCAGCCAGTCCCGTGTGTTGTAGTAGTAATTCACGCCTAGAGCATGCCCGTCGTCTTTGGTCGACTGGCTGCGATCTTCGCTCTGTGAGAGGAATGCATGAAAGCCAATCCTGCTTGACCCGTTGATGCGGATTTGCCCGTCAGTCCCGCAGACGCGGTTGGAGCTATTATCCAATTCCCTGGCAGTCAGGAAACCTCCGATGAAACTGTCCTGGTTCAGCGCCCTCTTGTACCGCACGATGGCAAAATGTGCATACTCCCCCTGCTTCAACTCTTGGGGAAGCTCGTCCAGCGCATAAATCAATGCAATCGTGTTGTTGTCCCCCATCTTGCCGGTCAACTTCCCGCCCACCAGCGGGTCTACGATCATCCTCGTATGGACGACCGCACCCAGTGGGTCTCCACTTGAGGCTCCGCCAAAATTGAAATGTTCCCTTCCCTCCAGGAAAAAAGGTCGTTTTTCGGGATAGAAGAGGGCAAATCGCTGATTGAAGTCCACCTGGCCGGCGTCGGCCTCCACCTGACTGAAATCGGGATTAACCGTGCCGTCAAAGACCAGATGGGACGTGATTCCGACTTTCGTTGTCAGACTGGCTTCCGCATCCTCTCCTTCGAAGACGAGTTTACCCTCGTCCATGGAGCGGGTATTCCCGTATGTAACGGCGGGCAATACCTCGATGAGCCGATAATGTTTCACGTCCTGGTAAATCAGCGTCCGCGTCTGTGTGTAAAAATTCGGCCCTTGCATCGGATCCAGAGCCGGATACGTTCCCATCTCCGATGTGCGGCTGATACGGCGTTCAAAGATAACGCCCATCTCCACAGGATCGTGATGAGAAAAACGAATGCTCTTAAAAGGAATCCTGACCTCGACCGTATAGCCCAGATCGTCGATCCGTCCCTCGCTGTACCATACCACATCCACACTCACGTCCTCGTCGTCACCGATGGCCCGGCTGTCCATCTGGATGCCCAGGGGATTGCTGTAAAGCGCGTACAGCGATTGTTGATCGTTAAACGTATCCAGGTTCAAGCAGATCCAATCGTCGGGGCGTATTTTATCCCTGGCAGTCACCGAAGCCTTGATTTTATCGGGCTGGCTGTCGAAACATCGAAAGGCAAAATAGAGATTCTCCCGGTCATAGGCGAACCATACGCGGGTTTCCTCGGCCATGCTCTGTCCGTAATCGGGATACCACGTTTTAAATCCGGTTTCATACGGAGCTTCCTTCCAGACATCATCGTCCAGCACACCGTCGATGGTCGGTGGCTGATGGGTCCGCACGGGCATCAGCGGTTCCGTGGCGTAAGAATGGGAGAATCCGATAACAATCCATAGAACAACACTCCATATATAACGGTTTGATGCAATCATGAGACCTCCATCTTTGGTAATGGATGAAAATGGGAAAAAACGGGCGAGCGAAATCTGGGATAAAATCCGTGCATCTTCAATTCGCTAAAACCATCTGTATTCGTATCGATAATCCGGTCACATCGCTGGGATTCCACTGTGATAATACGACATCCTAACGATACACCATGCCTTGAAACAGCACGTATAAAAATGGATACGAAATATTTTGATTCGGGATGCATTCATAGCGCGTTCAATTTTCTAATTAAAAACGGATCGATCCCGTCATCTCCTGCGGGATTAACTCCTCTGCCCTCCACCACCGGTACGACCTTGCATGCTGAAGTGTGGTATTCGATTCACCATTGTATGATACGGATGAACCTGCCGACGCACCTACTCTCCGACCTTCTTACTTTATGGATTTCTTCTGCCGATTCCGATCTCAGCCACTCTTCTCCTCATTCGATACGAGTATCATCGAATCAATTATCAAACCCCCATTCACTAAAAAAATCTGTCAATCGCTTGTAAGATTCAATCAAAATTGTTACTTTACAATCCAGAAAGGACGTTATGAGGCATTTAACATGTATCATCCTTAACCACTATGGGGATTGTGAAGGAATTCTGTTTCGACCCGGTAATGGTCACATCGCAGACCAATGGAAGGAGTTACTGAATCCAATTATCAAGAGGGATAAGAATAAAAACATCCGTAAATATTTTCGTGGAGATGTCGCATTTACTAAAATTTTGTTATAAGACAACCAACACTCACTTATTCTCTTTTAGAGAATGGATATGGGAGAAATCGGGTTAATAATGATTTTTTAGCAGCAAACGGCTCGGAACATCGGCAAGCCATGTTATTTGAAAGGCCTGTAGGACCATAAGACACGCTAAAAACTCTGGTATATATTTTGCTATTACACCTCAAAAGCAATTACTCATTTCATTAACTTGTTGATCAAGAATGGAGGTTAACATGACATCCCGAAAAAAAAGTCAATTTCGATTGTTGATTCTGGCATTGTTGATATGCGCTCTATTTTTCCCGGCAAACGGCGCTGACATCCTCATATTCATTCAAGTATCTCCCAGTGTTCTCAATCTTCAAAATAATGGCCAAGTCGTTACAGTTCATACCAATATCGCCTATTCCGCTGTTGTGGCCTCTTCGGTTTCTTTAAATGACGTTACTATAAGTAGTTATAAAGCAGATAACAGGGGTTTCTTCGTGGCCAAGTTTTTGATAGACGATATAAAAGGTCTTCCATTAGATATCGGTGAACTGAATACACTATCTTTGGAAGGTTCGACAAAAACGGGTGATTTGTTTTTTGGCACGCAGGACATTTTAGTCATCGATGTCTTTCAAAACGGCAAATAAAAAATCAAGAGAGTGAAGAAGTAGCGCCGGTCGTCAGAAAATGAATTCTGTACGGCCGGCTCAAAATTGCCCAAACGGTAGTAATCCGACCATTTTTAATTCCGCATCAAATCCCCTAGAATTAATTCTCACTAATTCTTTTAGAAATGAATAGCAAAACAAAAACTCCAGCTGTCAGGTACTATGATATCCAAGTCTAAAACACTCGAGGGCTGAAAAAGCTTCTAACTAATTCATACGAATGAGATGAACGCTACCTTCGCTTTTTTAGCCAGTTTTTAGACAATAAACTAATATATCACTAGTATATCATTTGATAAAAATACTCTAAAACCAGGTTCTCTGGGCTATTCTGTGCATGTTCTCAAGCGATAGATGACTAGAATAAAGAGATACGACAAGCAATGGCCCGCGCATGTTTCTTAAAGGATATCCATCTCAAAGCATTGGAGGGTATATGTTTGGGCGACGCATAAAAAAAATGGCCCGGTCTTCCTCGACCGAACCAACCTGTAGGGCTTTTAAAGTATAGCACGATTACCCCAGCCACACGTACCGGTGATTGCTACAGGCTTTCCCCTCCATCAATGTCTTATCCCGGATCATCTTGATTTTTGGATTGAATCCTTCGGCCCTGGCATAATCACCCCAGCACACCCACGCATACCCGATGTCACCGGCATCGACCCGGAGAAACATATCGGCCCAGATGCATTCTATGACGTTCAACTCGAAGGCCTTCTCCGTATCTTCGATGATTTCCATCGTCAATGTCTTGTCGTATTCCGAACGGAACTGATTAACGTACGCATCAAAACTATTGTCCTGTATGCGCTCAGCCTGCTTTTTCCCAAGATTCAGCAACCTTTCTGTGGTGGTCTTTTTGAGGAATTCGATCATTTTGTCCTTGCCCATTTCCTTTTCCAGGGCCCTGGCCAACTCTAGAAGGTCTCGATATCGGGCCCCGATCATCTGTCGGTACGTTTATTTTCAATCGAATTCCTGATCGATTTTGTGCAGGTCTTCCTGGAGATAGGCATGCTTCCCACGGTGTGCCAAGGCCGGTTTATAGACTCCGGCACATAAATCCTTCCTGATCGTTGTATTACTATCCTTAAAATCCTATATTGTTGAGGTCGGTCTACTCGGAATCGACAACTTTAAGAAAGGGATAGGAGGTGTTCGTTGAGGGGACACGAGACAATACGTTGCATCGGACGGCGAACGTTCTGCAAAACCGTTCCCTGTCTTGCTCTGGGTGCTGTTTCAGGATCGCATCTCCTGGAATGGACAGGAGCACAAAACAAAGACACATCAGCCGGAAAGGAGAGCCGTATGCCAGGTAGAATTACCGCGGTGCAAGCCAAAGTTATCAGTCAGGAAGGGAATTGTGAAATCGGCCACAAGGTCGGGGATGTCGTGACGTTTACAGAATCGGGCATCCAGGGTTCCATCTGCATCCATGCGCTGTACAGTCTCTTGCCGAAAGTCTTTGCCATGATGTACGAAGCCCGGTTTCCGTGGCTCGAAAACCCGGACGTCAGCACTCATGCCTGCCCGGATGCATTCAATCCAGTGGTTTTCGAGATTACACGAATTAGGGATGAATAGTACGTATTTCGTGTGGGACGGATTTCGGGCATCTGTGCCTACGGCAAGATCCACCCTATGATACACGGATAGCATCGACAAAAAGCGTATAGAAAAATTGTCTCATTCGATCATTGGCGCTTATGAGTCCTGTCGGGGTCGTCATGTTGTTTTGCTGGGCAGGGGATGCGATTCGGGTTAATACCTCATCGGCCGAGACCGGTGCGATCCACGGAAACCACTTCCGGGGGTGTCGCATGTATATTCACGAAGATACGGAGTGAAAAAACATGTTTTGGGTCATCCGTCAGTATTCTATCCTGATAAACGGCAAGGCCCGGCCTTTCCAGGCTGACCAGACGAGGATTCCTGAGAATTCCCCGGATTTCAGACAGATGAATGTCCAATCGATCCATCTGGAACCGGGCGTACTGGCTAATGCGAAATTCCTGTATCGGCTCAACGACGTCCATTGTAAAAAGTCTTTAATTTACCTGTTACAACATAAGCAGCACGACATCCATATACAACAAAAAATGTCTTTCGCATGCCATTTTTTTAGACAACAGGATACCTCATCGTTGTCCTGAGACTGTGGTATCTGCCATACCGTGGATTGGATGTTTGACAGCCACGCCATGCTCGACACGTCACACCGTACGTCAGGCCGTATAAAACATCCGCAGATCGATATTTTTTCCAACACGAAAAAAACCGGGATTCAACCGCCGGGTTCGCTTCACGATTTTTAATACTCAAACATAGCATGCGATACATACATTACACAAAAACTCGAGGACGTTCTTCTGTTTTGGGGATCACTTCAACGGGTTTCTGAACAACTGTAGATCTTGCCTTCGGCTCCACGACCCGCTCAAAACGTTCTTTGTCGTGGGCCTTCATATAGGCTTCTCGAGTATCGATGACTCCTTCCTGGAGCAGGGCTTCGATCGCATCGTCCATCAGTTTCATACCCATACTTTTACCGCCCTGTATGATATTTCGTATATTCGATGTATTCCCTTCTCGAATGCTCGAGGCCAATCCCTGCGTGTTGATCAGAATCTCATGAGCCGCCATACGCCCCTTGTCTCCGGTTCTTCTGAGGAGTATCTGGGCACAGACACCGTATAATGCGTCGGCCAGCATGTTCCTGGCTTTCCACTGTTCATCCGCCGGATACACGTCGATGATACGATCCACCGTCTTAATGGCCGAATTCGTGTGAAGCGTACCCAAGACCAGTTTTCCCATCGAGGCCGCGGAGATAGCCAGGGAGATGGTCTCATAATCCCGCATCTCCCCTACCAGGATCACATCACAATCCTGCCTCGGAGCACTGCGCAAGGCATCGGCAAAACTGTTTACATCCTTCCCTACTTCACGCTGACAGAAGATGCTTTTTCTGTTCGTATGAACAAATTCGATGGGTTCCTCTACGGTGAGTATGTATCGCTCGAACCGCTGATTGATATAATCGAGAAGGGCAGCCAACGTGGTGGATTTTCCCGACCCCGTGGGACCCGTGACAAGAATAAGGCCCGATCGTTGCTGTGCGAAGATTTTCAGAATCGGCGGCAGATTCAACTCATCGATGGTCATGATCCGCGTCGGTATCGTGCGGAATACAGCACCCAGGCCATGAGCCTGAAAGTAATAATTAACCCGGAAGCGTGCTTTTTCTCCCAAATCATAGGCAAAATCCAGGTCGCGCGTCTCCAGGAATTGACTCCATTGCCCTTCGCCGCAGATATCCTGAAGATAAGTACGGATGGTATGCGTATCCAGTTCAGGGTGATCCTCAAGATGAATCAACTGCCCGTGTTGTCGAATCTTGGGCTTCTGACCCTCCAGCAGGTGAAGGTCCGATCCCTCCTGCTGAAGCAACCATTCAAAAAGACGATTAATGTTCGCCATACACATTCTCCGTAATCCCTGGGGATTCTATTTGTGGTGCCCATCGTTCGAATCTGTCTTTGTTATCAGAGGCGAAGTACGCGTCTTCTCCATCGATCAGCTTGGCCTCTACAAGCGCATGAATCGAATCGTCCAGCAATCGCATCCCATACTTCGTGTTGATCTGCATCATGTTCGGCAATTGAAAGATTCGGTCTTCACGAATCAAATTGGCAATGGACGTCACGTTGATCATGACTTCCAAGGCCATGACCATTCCCTGGCCGTCTTTTCTGGGAATCAACCGCTGGCAGAGAATACCCCGCAGTGATTCGCTGACCTGCGCACGAATCTGATTCCGTTGATCGGGCGGGAAAAAATCCAGAAGGCGGTAGATGGTCTGGGCGGCACTGGTGGTGTGCAGCGTGGCAAACACCAGATGGCCCGTTTCGGCGGCCGTCACAGCCAAAGAGGTGGTCTCCCGATCACGAAGCTCCCCAACGACGATCACGTCGGGGTCTTCCCGAAGGGCAGCACGCAGAGCCATGGAATAACTGGACGTATGGAGCCCAACCTCTCTCTGGCTGATGTGAGATTTCTTCGGCGGAAAAATGTACTCTACCGGTTCTTCCAGCGTAATGATGTGCTCGTTACGGCACTCGTTGATGTGTTCGATGAAAGCCGCTAGAGTCGTAGACTTCCCCGATCCACTGGGACCGGTGATAAGAACCATCCCCTCGCGAAACTCCGTCAGCCGTTCCAATTCCTCGGGAAGGCCCAAGCCCTCCATCGTCGGGATTGTCTCGCCGATGATCCGAAACGAACCCTCCCAGCCAAACTGCTGTTTGGTAGAACATCCCCGGTACCGCAATCCGTCGATGGTCAGGCACGTATCCAGAACTTGATCCTGCCTCAGTTCCGATTGCTCTTTTTCTTCCAAAACCTGGAATAAGAGTCTTTGCGTATCCTCAGCCCGTAGAACGCCCTCTTCCAGGGGCATTAGATTTCCGTGTTTTCTTATCATGGGCGGGGAATTGACGTTGATGTGAAGGTCCGACGCACCCGCATCCCGGCTCTGGATCAATAAGTCCTTCAAGGATGGACCGCCACCCGAGATACGGGATTCGGATTCTTCGACGGATTCATCGGACTTCGGTGTATCCTCGTTCTCATGGGATGTCTCATCCTGGTTGCTGGGAGCAACAGCCGTCTCCGTTTGCGCCTCCTCAGAGGATTCATCCTGAAAATGCTGTTGGGGCGATGAATCAGGCGTCCCCGAACCTTCGTCGGAGTGGGGCTGAGCCACAGCGGGCTCGGATGATTTCCCGTAATCGTCAGAGATTCCATGCAAGGCAGAATACTCCTGAAATTTCTGATGGATGATCTCGGAATGCTTTTGACTGACCAGCCGAGCATTCATCAGAACTTGGAGTAGGGACATTTCTGGGTGATGGACGACAGAGGCTTTGGCCTCATTCAGATTTTCCTGGGATACCAGCCGATTGTGACGCACGATTTTTTCAACAAACGTGTCGAACGTGGTGGGTGGGCCATTCATGGATTATGCTTTCTATGGTCATTCAATCTGAAATACATCGATGATGAAAAGATCAATATCTGTACAAAAAGATCACAAAACTGCTATGAATAGCATCATTCATGCAATAAGCATACCATGGTCATGCCGATGACATTTAACTTTGATAGACGTTTCCGGCAGGACTACTTCTCAATGCATACAGGATAGTGACCTGAAGGTAGATCACCTGTATCCGATGCATGGAGATAGCACAATAAGGATTTCTCTAATGAATGGAAGATTCAAATAGAACATTCAAACAGGGGTGTCGGATTTGTTATCCGATAACCGACTCCCTCATTCCAGCTCATGCAAACACCAGCGCGTGGCATTCCGCATCAGCTCCCAATCGGATCCCCGGTCGTCGTATCCATCGAAATACGATACGCCATCCCGGTCACTGTCCTCTTCCCATTCTGGATGAGGGCCTGTCAGGAAAACACGTCCCTCTTCAAACGAACAGGCCACCAGAGCAGGCCGGCCGGTGATATCGTACGTCCCGACAGTATCAAAATCCGCACTCTCATCCGCGTAAAAATACGGCCCGTTGTAATACATAATCCACGAAGGAGCCTGGACGGACCGCGCGATGGGATGGGATGCATTCAGGTTCACCCGGCACATGCCGATTTCCGGATCGGCATAGATTTCTGGAATCGGGCCTTCGGCCGTGCCCGGGAAAACGCCGAGTTGACTATCGGTAGAGGCATTCCCCTGCCATACCTGTGTTTCAGCAGCAAACATACCCCCGGCACACGTCCCGATAAAACCGCGGCCAGCTGAAACCAGATTGCGTATTTTAATCCTCCCACGGCCCGTAATGTCCCGGCAATATGGCCCCGAAGATCCGCCTGGAAAATAGAACACATCGATGTGATCCAAGTCCTCATAATTGACGGTCTCCGCATCCAGGCGCTCCACGGTGTAGCCCATCCACTGGAACATATTCTCCGCCGCTGTAACGCACGCTTCTGCAGCTCCATTATCAGCATAAAGGCCGATGATGACATCGCCATCGTCGTCAGGCCCGACAGATTCGCCCGACTTCTTACATCCGCACCAACAGCATACAGTGATAGCAACTGCGACGATCCCCGCACGCCATACATTCGTTTTAAAATGTGGTCGTATCATGATACGTCCTTCCTAAGTCACTCTTTCCATGCCTGTAATCGATCCGGTATCCTATCATGCCGTTATCACGACTGGAAGCATCACCGCAGGAGGATCATTTTCCTGGTTTCTACAGTGCTCCCGCAATGTAAGTGGTAGATATAGACCCCACTGGCCAGTCCATCGGGCTTCCATTCCGTTCGATGACGGCCAGAGTTGAGGAATTCGGATATGAGCGTGGCTACTTCCCTGCCCGACAGATCGAATACCTTCAGCGTGGTTGTCCCCGCACGGGAAAGATCAAAACAGATTTCCGTGTTCAGGTTGAACGGATTCGGCCAATTCTGATACAGGACGGAGGAAGTCGGCCTTTCGGTGCCAGCGTCCAACGCGACAACATTGGCCCAGATATCGAATCCCGATCCATCCGGTGTGGGCTCGACCCAGGTCGCGTACAAACGACTGTCCAACAACGCGACATCTGGCTCATTCTGCCAGCTTCGATAATCAGAGGATAAGGGGAAGTTGACACCTATACGTGATCCCGCATACGTCATCCGTTGAGCATACAGACGGATGTCAATTTCGGTTCGACGATCTGCCCATGCAATCACGAAATCGCCGCTGTCGTTGGAGGCCACAGAAGGCCTGAGTTGTGCCGTCGTATCACCGGCATGATTCACACAGAAATTATCCCCGATGGGCCGGGCATTTCGGGAATAAAGCTGAGCATAGATATCCGTTCTCTCACTGTGCTTCGTATCCTCCCAGGCCAGAACAAAACCACCCGGCTCGAGCATCGTCACGTCGGGGTAACTGTCGCCTCTCTCATCCAGGTGCACCTCGAAGTTGTTACCCGACGGACTGCCATCGCTCCAATACAGTTTGGCCAGCACGGCATAACCGCTGTATCGCTTGGCCGACCACGTAATCACAAAATCCCCGTCGGAGTTGCAGTCGACGGAAGGCGGATAATCTCCCACGCCTTCATCCTTTACTAAAAAGTTACTGCCCACGGGCACGCCATCCTCTGAATATCGCTGCGCATACACATGGAATCCTTGATCGCGTTTATCCCTCCATGCGATGACGAAATTTCCAATCCCGTCGCATGAAACGGAGGGAGAGCCCTGCCATTCGTGTTTCTCATCTTCGTTGACCCTGAAATTAGCACCCAAAGCAGTTCCGTCACTGGAATACCGTTGTGCATACACATCGGACGCATCGGATATGTCCCGCCCATCCTGCCATACGACGATGAAGTTCCCGTTCGGATCACATGCCACGGCGGGTTCTTTCTGTACGCCGACTCCTGGGTCGTCGTTCACTCGGACGTTATTGCCTCGAAGTATTCCATCACTGGAATAGCGATTTACGAATATGTCTCCCCCCTCATCGTCACGAACATCCTGCCACACGATGACAAAACGTCCCTCCCTGTCCACAGCCAAAGCCGGAGCGCCCAAAGCCGTGCTTCGGTCTCCGGTCCTCTCATTCACTCGAAAATCCGGGATACTGGATTCGTTTGCATTGACACCTCGCATACGACGAAGGGCTTGAACACCTGTAAAAGCACTGTCTGGTACCATACAAAAAAACAACGAAACATATACGATGAAAGCTGGACAGAACGTTGTGTTGTATCCCGAACGGGAGATCACCCTAATACGATGGCTGAATGAATCGGAAAACCGGGCTATTCGAGTCATTTATCCTCACTCCGATGTATTTCGATCAGGATGCATCCAAAGGATTCTACCGAACAGATAGATGGATTTATATAAAAACACACGATCATGACTCGATTGCTCGTGGGGTTGTGTCCTGTTATCGATTGTCCCTTCATCCCTGTAGATGAACGTTATTCAGAAAACGGACGGGCGACCGATCCGAGGAGAAATCAGTGGAAGCGGAATACGAGAGGTGGCGTCATCGATTTTCTTTGTTTAGACTCTGGCAGATCGTGTCAATCCATAAATCGGTGTTGATCCAGGTGTGGCGCTTGTTGTTCCAATCCTCCCAGTCTTTCAGGATGTCCTCTTTTTTCATCTGTTCGGCGGTTTTCCCTCGTTCCACAGCCTCTGTCACGAGCTTTGTCGTCTCCGCGATCATCTTGCGGTATGTCCTGAGATCGTCCAGCGACAAGTCCCGACCATGTGAGACGATGAACTTCGTGTCCTGGGAGAACGAAGAGATGAGTCGATCCAGGTTTTCCAACAACTGTTCGATGCTGGCCCCCCGCTGGAGCCGCACGAAGGGAAAGGAATCGGACAGAACCGCATCTCCCAGGCAGACAATATTGGCCTTTTTAAAATGAACGATGACATCCTCGCTGGAGTGGGAGCCGGTCATTGCTATCACATGAATATCCTCAGAATTAAGATGGAGCGTCAAATCATCCTCGAACGTAATAGTAGGCAGACCGGCTTCCGGAAATTCTTCCGACACCTCTAAAAGTTTTCTACAACGACTGTGAGCCAAGATCGCAGCATTCCTGCCCAGGTCTGCATTCCCCCCAGTATGATCGCCATCGGCATGGGTGTTGATGATGACCACGATATCGTCTCCCCACAGAGCTTTGAGTTGACCACGGACCTGTTCCGTCGTCTCATGAAATCCACTATCCACCAGCAGCACACCGTCAGGCCCTCCCAGAGCGACGATACCGACATAGTCGTTGACATAAAACGTAACGATGTTCTCTGTGATGCGGGTCGTTTCAATCGGCGGGAGTTCCTCTTGCGAGTATAGCACTTTAACAAAAAGCGATATACAAATCAAGGAGATAAGAATCGTAACTCTCACTATAACGCCTCCTTTGTTAATAGGCGATCATTCTAAAGACGGCCATCGACGCTGGATTCCCGGATAAAAAATCGGACGACTCTTCGTATTCATCGTTGCCGTTCCCATACCCAACCATGTCTCCAGGGTTCGATAAACGCTCCCTGGATCATTCAAATCGGCAATGCGCACTCCGTGGCCCGCACCGGGCTGTACGATCCTGAGAGCGTCGGTTTGTCCGGTAAATTCGACGGCCGCCCCGGTCAGGGGATCGTTCCCACCGTAAATAGTGATAATACGTTCGCCCTCCGTCTGAAGCCAACGATGGATATCCTCCATGACCTCGGGCCTGTACGTCACATCCTCGCCTCCCAGTCCATGAATATCGTGATTTATATCCGGAAAATCAATAAGGTCGCCCTGCAGATAATCCGTGTTATACGATGTGCCGCCGATCTCAGTCAGAGCCTGGTAAACATAAGGCGCAAAATAATCCCTCAGATAGTCGGCGTAGGTATCCAGCCACACGACATCCGCGAGATGCAGATACATTGCATACGCGGTTGCACCTGCTTCCGGGATCGAATTCACATCGTGATGATGTATGTCTGGATACTGCCAGAAATACCAGGGATAGTCGACGACTGCCATCTCAAAAACCACGTTGGTTTCCAGGGATTGCTCGTATCCTCTGCTTTGATAGAACGACCTGATCATCGGAAGAATGAGGTCCCTATTCTCCAGGAGCATTCTCTGATACTGTTTGATGCGTTCGCGGTCCGCTTGGCTGCCAAGAGTCTCCATGTATTGGCCGCATCTTGGATCATCGACTCCTTGAAAAATGGGAGCGGAATAGGCGATGGTCGCCCTCACATCATCAGGATAAAACCGGCGATGAAAAAGAACCGTCTGTCCGCCCTTACTCCAGCCGGAACTCAGCCACACACCCGTGTAAATCTGCTTGAACAATGTCACGATGCGGTGATGATCTGCCGCAGCCTGTTCAATGGTCAGGTACTGCCAATCCAGGGGATCGGGACGGGAATCGCTGAAATAACGATGGGAGACAACCAGTTGGTTCGCTCCCATCCTTAGCGTCATTTCCTGCATATCCCCGGGGAGCGTGGCATAGCCCGAAGGCGCAAAAACCATCGGATCCGTTTCGTTCGCATGCATCAGATAGGCTCGCTGGACGAATGTCTGCCCCCCGGGATTCTGATGATCCACAGGCTGGGTTATTTTTAAGACGTACGCTTGCGCATAACCGTTGTAAGGACCGATAGAAATCGCCTCGACGTCCGGTAATGCTTGAATCCTCTCCAGGAGCGCGTTATCTTCGGGTTCTGTGGATGACTTGCTGCATGCCAAGTATAGAACGAATATAAGCAGATAAAAAACACGATTCACCTTCATCATGATACATCTCACATATGATTCTTCATTTTGAGTTTTCAAGGGTGCAACTCCTTCTAGAATCCGATGATTCCACGCAAACATGACCTTCTTCTTGGACCCTTCTAATAATAGTACGTGCGAACACCCTGAATTCCCACAACCATAGAAACGGAAATACGCATCAAACACCGGAAAAACAACCTGAGAACACAGGGAGAATTAAAGCCGGACGTGAATCGATGGAAAGCAGCGGAGGATATAAAAAGGGGCGCTCTTTAAATAACGTCCGAGAGCGCCCGCATCGCGTTGTGCCATTCCAACGAACCCTGCTGTTCATTGGACGGTATAGGCCATCACCTTCCCAACTTCGAGGGTTGGAATGATCAAGAGTTTTTTCCCGGGGATATACTCAAAATCTGTGCACCGCCCCTCGGGCAGGTCCAACAGCTTTGTGATCTGGCCGGAAGCCGTCACGCGGTATATCCGCCCCTCATAATGAGAAAATAAATAATGACCGCTGTCCTCGATCCGAATACCATCCATGTTCCCCTCAGCGAACCGGGCAATCGTCACGATCTCCTGGCTGGTCAAGTCAACGGCCTTGTATGCATGATCCCCGCTGACACCCACGATCAATCGATCGTCGTGGACGAAGAGGGCGTTGGAGCCGTTCAATCCTTTCAGCCATTCTGCGAATCGGCCGTCGCTGTATTTATAGATGACTCCCGTCTGCGAATCGGAAACATACAGATTCCCCGCTTTATCGACAGTGATATCATTGGGGAACCGAGGCTGGAGAAGAGGTAAACGTTGGAGTATCTTGCCCGAGGGGAGTTCGATTTCCGCCACATTCCGCCTTTCCACGACGTAGAGTTTATCTCCGGTGATGACCATGCCCAACGGCCGAACCAATCCATCGACCCATTTCAGCTCGATCACTTCACCATCGGTAGATACTTTTGAAATGAACTGCTGTCCCGGCACGCCGTACAGGTCATAATTCGTGATATAGACCACGTCCCGGGATTTGTCGTAAATGGCCGACTCCGGCATGCGGAGACCTTCTTCAATCTCCCAGGCTTTGCTCATGCTGGGATGCTCAAAGACCGCATCCGCATCGCGACATACCAGTCCCCACCCGCCGAATGTCTCTGTCACCAGAAACAGCAGTTCGTTCTCCCCTTTCTTCAAGGGTAAATAGACTTGGTCGAACCTGCCGACGATGCCTAGAAAAGAAGGATCGCGAGACCGGTACGCACTGTTGCCCAGAAAGACGATCTGACCGTTCAGGAAGATGCTGACCAGATCACTGTACCCAAACTCAAACTTTTTCACCCGATCCTCTTCCATGTGCAGGATTTTTCGTGCATATATGCAGGCAGGCTCTCTTCCGGTCGTGGCGGCGTAGCGAGCGATATCCAGCAATCCCGACGGTTCCGTGGTCGCTCTCTGCCATTGCCGTTCAGGAAGTTCCTGCTGGTCTGGATGCTTCTCAAGGTCGATTTGGCTGTAGGGGAAGGTCTGGGACAACTCCCACTCCGTGATCATGCCCGGAGGTGTTTCCACGTCTGGTGCTGCATCGAATTCGAGGCTGTCGTCTATCCGGTAGCTGAAATTTGAAAAACAGGCCAATCGATCCCTGGCACTGAATATACCGATGGTGCCCCTGCTCACGCCGTGCTTCAGGTCGGTGATGACCAGGGCCGGATCGTCCATGTTTTCGACGAAAATGCGGGCCTGCCTACCAGCAATCTCCAGCTTCACGTGCACCCACTCATCCCGGGACAGTGTCACAGAAGCCGTATAGCCCTCTCCGTTGTACAACTGCCAGCCGGCGATGCCGTTGATGACCGGCGTGTACTGAAGCGCATCCGGGTACAGCCACGTTCGATGGGGACGAATGTAGAAACGTTCACAATTTTCCATCGACTGCATACGGAAGACAAGTCCGGGATACGAGCGGTTGTCGCGCCTTCCGTCGACATAAATATCCACCTCAATCACACCGTTCTCGAATTCCACATCCTTCAGATAGGCCGTACCGATCAGGGCCTTCCTACCCATATGCTCCACGACTTCGGCGTTCACCAGTGTCCACCGGTCGGACTCAAAATCCACGACTTCGCCCTGAAGGGCCAGACAGGCCGAGCTGCACACAAGACCAAAGAGGACGATCCACACCCTCCATCGATCACTCTTAAAAACGATACGCATTTTTAATCCTCCTGATTCTGTCGGATCTTTTCGTAGACAACCACATCCTCCAGGCGTTTCTTGGCTTTCACCTTCGGCCATGCATCGGGAACGCCTATGGGTGTGATGCATACGTACTTGTAACGATCCGGTATATTCAACACTTTTATAAGGATATCTTCTGGGATGGAATTCACGCAATAGACCGTACCGTAACCCAGCGCACGGGCAGCGAGCATCAAATTCTGGGCAGCCAGGGCGCCGGCAGTAAAATCGTTGGCCGGATTCCTCGTGTTCGTGTCCGCCAGGACGACCACATAAACGGGTGCCGACAGATAATCCTCAAAATACGCCCTGTTTTCTTCTCCCGTGTTCTGGATGCACGCTTCTTTAATCCGGTTTAACGTATCCCTATTTTGTATGACGAGGAACAGCCATGCCTGCCGGTTCCTCGGGCTGGGCGCCTGATTGGCCGCCTCCAGAATCCGACGCAGGTGATCCTCCGGAACGGGTGTCGGTTTGAATTTTCGCACAGAACGCCGCTTTTTAATGGCATCAAAAACGGACATGTCCTGATCCTCGTGAATTCTCGCCAAGATGGAATCCGTTTTGCAGACTGCGATTCCAGCACCCAGGGCGAATCCCGACTTCAAGAAATCCCTTCTATCCTGTTTTTTAATCATCGTTTGCACTCCTTTTTCACGTACGGTGTTTTATTCCGCCATAGACGACGGTTTCACTGTTCTCATGAAATCGTCTCGTAGTCCACGAGATCATCTAGGCTTTTCTTATCCGGCGTATCCGGCCATTCATCGGGAACGCCCACCGGGGTCATGCAGACCCGTTCGTAACGATCTGGGATATGCAACACCTCCTTGGTCACCTCATCGGGAATGGAATCGGTGAAATAAACGGTCCCGTATCCCAATGCCCGGGCCGCCAGCATCAAATACCCGGCCGCCAGGGGCCCGTCATGACGGTTGTAGCTAGGGTACTTGGACTGGGTATCGACGAGTACGACGATGTACACCGGTGCGGAGAGGACATTGGAGAAATATTCCGTGGCTCTTTCTTTTTGGGTCTGGAGTTCCTCCTCCGTGGTATTCTCCCGCTGTTTATACCCCTCAAGGCTTCGGGTGATGCAGGCATCCTTCAATCTGTCCAACGTCGTACGATTACGCACGACCAGAAACCTCCATGGCTGTTGATTCCCAGCCGTGGGTGCCATGCGGGCTGCATCCAGGATCTTCTGAATATCCGTTTTTGGTACGGGTGTGGGCTTATACTTACGCACAGAACGGCGATGCCTAAACACCTCAAAAACCGGCATCTCGTCTGTATTCTGTAGCATCCCACTTTTCCAGGCGAACGATTCTGCGGACAATCCCAAGCCTGCGCCCACGGCAGCCACTGCTTTTAAAAAGCCCCTGCGATTGTGATTCCCGAACATGATGGCTCCCTCCTTCGTGAATATATCTTGAGAATAAGCTGGTTGACAATAAACTATACATTATATATATACGGACAAAAAAGCATTTTCTATACGATTAAAAACCGATCATTTCATATCCAAAAACGATCCGTTTTTATTTCCCGATTTTTTTATTATATTATAGAAAAATTAGAGTAATGCTCATGGCAGGCACTGAAAAACCCTACATCCTTCGATGCAGAGAATTGATCGAAGAGAAATTGTACGGGGAAGAGCGCCACCAATGGAAACAGCGGGATTTCGACTACCTCAGCGAACTCATCTTCGACGCCACCGGTGTCCTCCTCAGCGTTTCAACCCTGAAGAGAATATGGAAAAACGACTACGAAGGAACCCCCCACCCCAGCACCCTGGATGCTCTAGCCCTGTATCTCGGTTATAAAAACTGGCACGCGTTCAAGAAGAATCAGCAGAGGACGATGCAGAGGCAATACACCGCAGAGCAGCGTGCTACCGGCCCCGGCTTTCAGAATGCAGCTCGGATGATATCGGAGTTCATCCATAGGATCATCCCAGTCCGGCGATACCGTTTTGCCCTGTTCCTTATCATCGGCCTTGCAGGCGGAGCCCTTATCTGTTACGGATTCATCCGCCATTTTGGATCGAATGCGAATTACGACAACATCCTCTTCAGCAGCAAGAAAGTCGTCACCCGCGGCGTGCCCAACACGGTCATCTTCAACTATGATATATCGATGATTGATGCAGACAGCGTCCTCATCCAGCAATCCTGGGATCCCCGGAGGCAGGCAAGACTCGACAAGGACAAGCATTACCACTCCAGCGTGTATTACTACCCCGGATTTCACAAGGCCAAGCTCGTCATCGATGACAAAGTGGTCAAGCAACACAACATACACATTACCACGGACGGATGGCTGGGCTTGGCGCGATACGACCGAAACGCCCAGATTCCCATCTATATTCCCAGGGATGATATCATCGATGACGGAAGACTGTACATCAGCCCGAAGACGCTCCAGAAGCATAAAGTCGATCTGTCCAGAAATGAATACCATGTGTTCTTTTACAATGTTCGAGATTTTGGTAACATAGACGGCGACAACTCCACCATCGAGACCCGGCTGAAGAACGACCTGTCGGAAGGCGGATTGACTGGACAGTACGTCCTCACCCACGTGATGTGCGAGAACGGGAGGGACATCATTCCACTGACCATCGCCGGCTGTGTGGGAAACGTGAGTTTGAAATTCATCGATGTCTGGGTGCATGGAAGAGAAAACGATCTGTCCGCATTCGGTTGTGATCTATCGGAATGGAACGACTTGCGGTGTGAGGTCGAGAACCGAACCGCGAAACTCATTCTGAACGGGAACGTTATCTATCAACTTTCTTATAAGGAGCCTGCGGGCCGGATCATCGGTATCTATTACTATTTCTACGGCTGCGGTGCCGTGGATTATGTAAAACTGACCGATGCTCAAGGTGACATCGTATACACGGATGATTTTTCCACAGAGGGTTGAATTTTCTCAATCACCGTATCATCATACCATTCTTGGATCATGTTCGACCTGCGCTGACGATCAACATAAAAAATCGACCCCATCCCGTGATATACTTGCCTTGAAATTTTTTCAAAATTTTTAAAAAAATCATGCAACCTTTTTGGCCATGTTTGTGTCTTATATAGTGAGCACGATGAAACGGGAAAAGAGGGAAACCATGACACAAATCACCAGAACCGAAGCAGAAGCCTTGTTCACCACTCAGAAAGTCATTTCTTCCAATATCGAACAAGATAAAAAAGAGATGCGTATCTTTCTCACCCTTTCAGACCAAAGCAACTTCCTGATTAAATACGATCTTATAGACCATGTGAAGCGTTATTTTGTGAACTTGACGAAGAAATGAATCCGGCCGTGCCGTTATTAAACATGGGATAGCCACTTTTTAAAAATCAACCAAAATCACACCCTGAGATCATTCGTGTCTGAGGGTTTTTTTTATTTGTCTATTTGATCCTGCTTTAGGACACACCTTGTCCCTTCTACGATAAAAAAATGACATGACAATGAATCCGTGAGACGCTGTTTTTCCTCTGTATCCGATGAAAACAGTTGCAAATCAGCCATGTAATGGCTATCATTAGAAGAACGGCATCTTATTCTTATTTATAAGATCGAAGGGGAATCCCATGAGGGTACGAGCAAAGGAGTCCATCCTTCTCTTTGTTGGGCTCCTCTTTTGTGCGTGCACACCGTCGACAAACCGTGAACCAGGCCATCCCGGTGGTATAAATCCGGCGACGTCCGTATGGTATAACCATCCCGCTGATAGATGGGAAAACGCCCTGCCCGTGGGAAACGGCCGTCTGGGTGCCATGGTATTCGGCAGGACGGACGAAGAGCGGATTCATTTCAACGAAGAAACCTACTGGTCGGGAGGCCCCTACAGCACAACCGTGAAGGGCGGCGCCAAAGCACTGCCGCGGATACAACAGCTCATTTTCGACGATGAGTACATCAAGGCCCACAACCTGTTCGGAAGGCATCTGATGGGGTACCCCGTCGAACAGATGAAATACCAGTCCTTAGGCGATGTGATCCTCAAATTTACGGGCCAGGGCGACGTTACAAACTACAGGCATATGTTGGATTTGGACCGTGCCATCGTCACGACACAGTACGAACAGAGCGGCGTTCAGGTCCAGCGGGAAGTCTTCAGTTCTCCCGTCCATCAGGTTATCGTCGTCCGGATGACGGCAGATACACCGGCCAGCCTTTCCTTCACAGTCAACCTGCGAGGTTGCAGGAATCAAGCCCATTCCAACTACGCCACCGACTACTTCCGCATGGATGGATACGGTAACGACGGGTTGATACTCACCGGAAAATCGGCCGATTATCTCGGAGTCGAAGGAAAGCTTCGGTACCAGGCCCGGTTGAAAGCCGTGACCCAAGGCGGCCGCATCCGCGTGGACGATAGAGATCTAATCGTAGACAACGCCGATGCTGTCACCCTCTATATCGCGGCTGCTACTAATTTCAAGAATTACAAAGACGTCAGCGCCGACCCGAACCAGAGGGTGGAGAAGGTGTTAAGTGCTATTCAGGACGAATCGTACGAGAACATCAAAGAGGCACACATCCGTGAGCACCGGAAGTTATTCAGGAAGGTATCTATAGACCTGGGATCGACGAGGAATTCATACGCGCCCACGGACGAACGCCTCCTCCGGTTCAACGGTAAGAACGATCCCAGTCTGGCTGCCCTCTGTCTTCAATTCGGCCGTTACCTGCTGATCTCCTCCTCCCGGCCCGGCACCCAGCCCGCCAACCTGCAGGGAATATGGAACGAAGACATGAATCCCTCCTGGGATTCCAAGTACACGACCAACATCAACACGGAGATGAATTACTGGCCGGCCGAAGTGGGCAATCTGACGGAATGCGCCGATCCCCTCTTCACGATGATCAGAGAGCTGACGGATCGGGGTCGCGATGTGGCGCGGGAGCATTACGGCGCCCGCGGCTGGGTCTTCCATCAAAACACCGACCTGTGGCGCGTGACCGCTCCCATGGACGGACCGGATTGGGGGACGTTCACGGCCGGTGGCGCCTGGCTGTGCACGCATCTCTGGGAACATTTTCTCTATACCGGCGACCAAGCATTCTTAAAAGAGTATTACCCGATCATGAAGGAATGCGTCGCCTTTTTCCTCGACTTCCTGGTTCAACATCCCCGATACGGCTGTCTGGTGACGAATCCGTCCACATCGCCGGAAAATTTTCCCGGCCGGCCGGGAAACGACCTGTTTTTCGACGAAGTCACGGCCTGGATGAGCCCTGGGACAACCATCTGCGCGGGCTCGACCATCGACATGCAGATTCTCCGCGATCTGTTCGGTTATGTGGCACAAGCCGCGGAAATCCTGGATATCGATGAAGACTTCAGGAATCGTGTGCTGGATACGCGGGAAAAACTGGCTCCCATGAAGATTGGGCACAAGGGAAACCTGCAGGAATGGCTGGAAGACTGGGACGAGAAGGAGAAGAGTCACCGGCACATCTCCCACCTGTACGGATTATATCCCGGAAATCAGATCTCGGCCAGAACAACACCCGAGTTTGTCTAAGCCTGCAAAGTGGTCCTGGAACAGCGCGGTTTAGAGGGAAACGGATGGGCCTCTGCCTGGAAGATGGGCTGCTGGGCGCGGCTCTACAACCCCGAAAAGGCCATGGACAACTTTGATTATTATATCCATAACTACTGCTACAACAGCCTCTTTTCCATCTGCCAGAGAGCCCTCCAGGTGGACGGCACGTTCGGTCTTTCTGCCGCCGTAGCCGAGATGTTGCTCCAATCACACGAAAACGAACTGGTTCTGCTTCCCGCTTTGCATTCGTCCTGGCACACGGGTGACGTGAAAGGCCTGCGGGCTCGAGGGGGATTCGAGGTGGACATGAAATGGGAGAAAGGCAGACTGGTGTTTGCTAAAATACGACCGACCCTGACTACACCCTGCCGAATCCGCACGGAAGATCCCGTTGCTATTTATTCAAACGGTCAACGAATCGATGTCAGGACGTTGGAAGAAGGTCTCGTTGCATTCGATGCAGAGAAAGATCGGCTCTACGAGATAAGGCCGATGGAGCCTTAATCGGGATTTACGTTTCGGAGAACGATGGATAAAAAATCGACCGTTTACTTTCCCAGCATTTTTAACGACGTTATCGGGCCTGTCATGCGCGGGCCGTCCAGTTCCCATTGTGCGGCCTCTGTACGCATCGGACGCATGGCCAGAGACCTGATGAACACCGATATTCGAGACGTTCTCATCAAATTCGACACCAACGGATCCCTGGCCACGACCCACGAGAGCCAGGGTTCCGACATGGGGCTTTTTGCCGGTTTCCTGGGATGGGAAATTTTCGACGAAAGACTGCCGGAAGCGGCGCAGACGCTCAGCAATGCTGGTATAAACATCACCATCAAGATTTCTGACTTAGGTGCCGACCATCCCAACACATACAAACTAAACCTGAAGAATACAGCAGAGCATCATGAACTGATCGCCCTGTCCACCGGAAGCGGGATGATCGAAGTGATTGCCATCGACGGCGTATCGCTTTCCATGGCCGGAGATTATCATGAGACTTTGATCTTTGTGGAAGGAGCCGAGGATAAAGTCTTCGCATACGTGATGAAGAACGTCGAGGCCGAGGATATCCTTCTCCGAAAGGGCAAGGATACCACGTTCATCCAGATCAAGACCCGCGACGTATTGAGCGACGCCATCATTGCCGACCTGCGAGCACACGAGAACATCCGGTGGATCAAGCGATTCTCACCCGTCCTGCCCGTCTTGTCCAGCAAAAACATGCATGTGCCGTTCATCACCTGCCGGGAAATGCTGACCTACAACGAACGCAGGAATCTCCCGTTGTGGGAACTGGCCCTGGACTATGAGAGCATCCGAGGCGGTCTCTCGCACCAGGACATATTTCAGAAGATGGGAGAGATAGTCACTATCATGCAGAATGCCGTGCGGAGAGGAATTGATGGCACAGAGTATGCGGATCGAATCCTCGGATACCAGTCGGGCGCGTTCCTGAAGCAAATGGAAAACCGCCAGCTGCTGGATACGGGCATCTTGAATCGAATCATCCTCAACGTTACGGCCATGATGGAGAGCAAGAGCTCCATGGGTGTGATCGTTGCTGCGCCCACGGCTGGAGCTTGTGGAGTTCTTCCCGGAGCCGTCATCGGGGCAGCCGAGTCCATGCGGCTCGATAATGATCAAATAACCCGTGCCCTGCTCGCCTCTGGGATGATCGGCGTGTTTATCGCGGCCAACGCCACGTTCGCTGCCGAGATCGGTGGCTGTCAGGCCGAATGTGGCGCCGGATCGGGCATGGCCGCCGCCGGCCTGGTCACCCTAGCCGGTGGCAGTACGACACAGGCTCTGGATGCCGCGTCCATGGCACTTCAGAATTCCCTGGGGATGATCTGCGATCCTGTGGCCAACCGGGTCGAAGTGCCCTGTCTGGGCAGGAACGTCATGGCTGCTGCCAACGCCCTGGCCTGTACCAACATGGCAATGGCTGGTTACGACCCCGTAGTACCGCTGGACGAAGTCATCGAAACCATGGATAGCGTTGGAAAAAGCATTCCCTGCGAGTTGCGGTGTACGGCGCTGGGCGGCTTATCCGTCACCAAAACGTCCGTCGACATCCAGAAACGCCTGGAACGGCATAAAAAAAAGCCCACGGCTTAAACCGTGGGCCTTCATCCATCAACGATACATCCCTCATAACTCCCCTATACGCGACCGGGCCAGGCCCGCTTCCGCTGAGTTGGGATATGCTTCGATCACCCTATTCATGTACTCCCTGGCACCGGATTTGTCGTTTAAATTGATCAGACAGTACCCCATCTTCAGGAGTGCGGCGGGTACTTTATCCCCCTGAGGATAGTCGGTCGCCACCCGGTTAAATTCGTTGAATGCCCTCTCGAATTCCTTCCTGGCATAGTAGATTTCACCGACCCAGTATTGGGCATTATCGGCATACTGGCTACGGGAAAAGAGCTTCAGATATTCGTTAAACCCTTTCAAGGCCAGGTCGTAATTGCCCCGCGACAGGTCCAAATAGGCCGCATCGTAGAGCGCCTTGGGCTGAAGATCGTCTACCGGCTTCTCCGGGGGCGAATCCACGCGTAGTAATGGTGACTCTCTCGATGAGTCCGGCTTGGTATCCGTGGGAGAACGGTCCTGGACAGTATGCAGGAGTCTTGACATCCGATCCCCCGTATCATCCAGCAATCCTTGAAGGAACTGTGTCTGCTCCCGGAGGCTCGACATCTCGGCTATGAGGTCCGCCTTCGTCCGGTACGACTCGTCCTTCAGGTCCGTGATCGACTTATTCAGATCGCGGAGCAGTTCCATCATCTTGCCATTCTCCGATTGCAGCGCATCCATCCGAAGCCGGATGTACAACAAATCGTCCTTGACCTGTATCATCTCCTTTTTTGAAGCGCATCGGAGAGAAACCAGGCACAGCACCACACAAACAGGAATGGAAAGCCAATGCTTGCCCATCGGTCGACTCTACTTGGACAGGATGATGAAAGCGGCTCGGCGGTTCTGGGCCCACGCGTCCTCGGTATGCCTGGGATCCAAGGGCCGTTCCTTCCCGTAACTGATGGTATTAAGCCGCTGGACAGAGATACCATAGTTCTCTAGATAATTCTGTACGGCCGTTGCTCTCTTCTCCCCCAGCGCCAGATTGTATTCGATGGTGCCCCGTTCATCGCAGTGACCTTCAATCAGAATTTTCACGTTCGGTCGATCTTTCAGCTTGCTGGCATGCCTCGACAAAATATCTCTCGCGTTCATGGTCAGGTCGTACTTATCGTAATCGAAGTTAATGTCCTCAAAATAGATCACCTCTTCTACAGGAGGAGGGGGTGGCTCGGTAAACGTGGTTGTGGGTTGGACGGTCTCTCTGACAGGTTCGGGTTCAGACTCCTCTTCGGGGAAGAGGTTATCGTAATCGTAGTATTCCTGATCTGCCCGAGACACCTCGCTGCTACCGCCGCAGAACAGAAACAGAGCAGCAAATCCTGTAAGGGTAAGTATGATGACTACGTTCTTCATGGCAGACCTCCGAGAAATTAACTATTCAAAATCAAACGATTAAAACATACTTCAAAATGCAAATTCCCCTTTCAAACTTCATTTCGTTCTGGGCTAGGGATGTTCAATCTGCACTCTTGAAGTCGATTTTGAGCTTCTTATGCTTCCACATATCACTCCGTCATCATCACTGCATAAATCATACCGTAACCACTTAAAATCACTCATATTTCAAGCGTGGCGACCAGCTGGGAGACACGTTTTGTCCGCCCGTGGTCAACCGGTGAAGCTCTACCCCATCCCAGGATAGAATATACACATGCCACGAGCCCGTTCGATTGGAGGCAAATACAAGCCACATACCGTTGGCAGACCAGGATGGATTCTCGTTGTTCCCCGTTCCATCCGTCAAGCGCAACAGATTCTCACCGTTGACGTCCACCGTATAAATCTGGAAACCCGTCTCCTCCCGTGAAACAAACGCGATAAGATCGCCCCGGGGCGACCAGGCAGGGGACTCGTTGTAGCTTCCCTCATAGGTCAAACGGCGTACGTTGCCTCCGTCTTCATCCATGATATAGATTTGCGGACTGCCGCTACGATTCGATGTGAATGCGATTTCTCTCCCGTCGGGCGACCACGAAGGCGATGAATCGATGGCCGGGCCGAAGGTGAGACGGCGCATCTTTCGATCATCGATACGCATCGCATAGATATCCGGATTACCGTCCCGGGTCACAGTCAGGGCGATGTGCTTGCCATCGGGGGACCAGTCAGGGGCACTGTGTAGCACGTTTTGCTCCGAGAGATTGACCGTGCGCCCGTCGGAGAGGCGCAGGATACACAGGTCTGGATTGCCCCTTGCGTAACTGGTAAAGGCGATGAGCTTCCCATCGGGCGACCAGCAAGGGGTCAGGTTCAGCGAACGGTTGGACGTCACACGTTGCGGCTCAAATCCGTCATAATCCATCACCACGATCTCTTTGGTATTCTCATCACCCGTCACATAGGCAATTTTCGTGTTGGCGATGCCCCTGTCTCCCGTCAGGTAGTACGTCACTTCATCGGCGATTCTGTGGCCAAGACTGCGAGCTGTGCTGACCGATGCCTCGTATGTTTTATCCAGAATTTTTTGACGCGTGGATAGCTCTTCGAGCCGGGCTTTGACGGAAATGTCGTTCCCTCGGATATTGACTTCACCCCTTAGGAGTACCGAGGCGTTTTCTGGCGTGTTCTTATGTTCAGCCCCTGAGCCGGAATCGTGATACTCCTGCCCGTCTGACTGCGTCAGGTCGATGACTTCAAAAAAGCCGGACAGGCCCAGGTCATTCATCACGACTCCACGCAGGTCAGCGGAGACGCCCATATCTCGATCCGATGAAAAGGGCGAAACCGCCAGCACGATGCGCCGCAAGCCTTCCGAACGGATCTTCATGCGCACTTCTTCCTGTCCCCGGCTCTGAAGGGGGAATACCCAGAGGAAGCCGAGTGTAAAATAAAGAAGTGGCTTTGGATAATGTCTATTCACCATACGGACTCGAACTCAATATGCACGGTTAAATGATCCCCGCTGAAATCGTCAGGAAGAGGCGGAAGGCTCCCCATGGCGTGAATAGCTCTTTGGGCCGCCTGGTCGAACAGGAATCGTCCGGAGGATGTCTCCAGGTTTATATCCTGAATCCCACCGTTCCTGAGCACACGAAATCCCACGATGGCTGTCATTCGATCACTGTCGCCCGTATTCTGAACGGGCGGACGCCAGTTCTCCTGGATTCGGTAGCGGATGAGAGCCAGGTAGTAGGCAAAGGGAAAATCTTCCGTTTCTACCCTGACCTGACCTCCGGTCACACCCAAAGAAGACCCCAAAGAATCCGTTTCCGAGGATCTTGGTGACGCTGTTTTCTCGACGGTAACGGTTTTTTCCACGGGTTCTTCTTTAGGTTTCACGACCACTGCGGGTGAAGGTTCCCGAGGCCGCTCGGGCTTGGATGGTTCGACCTTCCTGGGTTCCTCCTGGACCGAACGAGGGACGCTGACCAGGGCCACCTCGACCACGTTCCGCATCCTGGGGAGAGAACGAGACCCCGAGGGCAGGACGACCATCACCGCAAAGAACAGCGTATGCATCAGGATGGAAAGTACGACGGATAGTCTCATTCTTTGTCACCCGGTTCGACAATCAGGCCCAAATTGCCGATGCCCACGCCCTTGATTTGATCCATCAGGTGAATCACCCGGCCGTAGGGGATCTCTTCGTCGGCTTTCAGGAGCACGAGTTCTTTGCCGCTTTCTGTGTATCTTTTCAGGAGGAGGGCGTCAAACTGTTGGGAAGAAACCATTTCGTCATTCACGTACAGGACGTTGTCGCGTGTCATCGTCACCACAACGCCTTCATGGGGTTTCAGGTCCTGGGCATCCGACTTGGGCAGCTTCACCTCGATACCACTGCGCAGGAGCGGTGCCGTAATCATAAAGATAATTAACAGTACCATCGTGACGTCGACCAGGTTGGTCACGTTGATCTCCGAGATCGATGGATACCGGCTCTTTCTCATAGCAGCTTTTCTCTCTCGAACAGCCGCATCAACTCGCTGGAAAATACACCGATCCGGTCTTCCAGCTTGCGCAGCCTGGAAACGATAAGGTTGTACCCCACCAACGCAGGAATGGCTACTGCCAGGCCGGCCACGGTGGTAATCAGGGCTTCGGCTATGCCCGGCCCAACCGTACTGATATCGGCCGAGCCCGTCATCCCGATGCTCATGAATGCACTCATCACACCCCAAACCGTACCGAACAGGCCCAAAAACGGGCTCACACTCACGGTGATGGCCAGTAAGATGAGATGTTTATCCAGCCGGGATATACACTCGGTCGCAGCGGACTCAAGAATTTGCGGTAGTGTGGTCGGATACGTATTATCAGACTTTCTGTCGGGATTGTACGAGACACTTTCCTCCCCCTCCAGCTTTTTCTTCCAGGCGTACAGCTCCCCATAACCCTTTTTAAACATTTGTGGATAGGGACTGTATGTATACGACCGAACCGCGTTATACAGGCTGTTCCATCCCGACCGCTGATTGAAGAGCTTCATGAATCGATCTGATTCTTTCTGCAGCTTTACGAGTTGTCTGATTTTTTCAAAAATAATGGCCCACGACAACACCGATAAAATGGCCAGGATCGCTAGCACTGTTTTGGCTACAGCACCCGTATTCAACACGAAACGAATGGCATCAGGCATGGTTGAATGTCCAGTTTTGAGAGTAAATGAAACCCCGATTCACACAAACTTCACGAAAAAGATAGCAGGAAATATTGCAAAAGTCAAGCCAAAAGGCATAACATTCATAACAGTTTATCCGCCCATCGACCATGCGATTAATTCATCGTATTTTTACGGAAGACATTTCTTGCCAAATCTTGAATACCATGAATATGTTACATTCATTCGATAGATTGTCCCTGTGAGGCATTTTAAATCGCTTCTAGACGACTCGTCGTATCAATTATGTACTAACTTCAGTTATATCATAGGACTAACAAAGAAAAAACCCCGGTGTTACACGGGGTATTATGTCCTCCTCTATTCATTCGGGATACATGAAGATGGGTCGTTCACATATCCGATTCCACGTTAAATGCGGATTTCTCTGATTCCGATCTCTTCGTTTATCTCGTTCGATGGTTTGACCGGCAGGTCGAATTTTTAACCCGGCACTTTTTATACAGGCGTAACCCTTTCATCGTGAAAAACAGGGCCACGACCAGCAGGAGAACCGTGATGCCATCCATGAAAATCTGGAATAATCGTGCATACGCGCTTTCCGCCAACACCACGTCTCCAAGCGCCATCCTGACGAGTCGGGCACCCAAAACGCCAAAAATCAGGCAGCTCTGGGCCACAGCCATAAACGTCTGATAATCGCGATCCTTTTTCTTTGACATCTTGAATATCTCCGTCTTTATTGCGGGAGTTTAGTTGAATCGGCTCTTTTTCTTCATTGTCGTCTCGATATCCTTCACCGTCTTCGGCGCGCCGGCAGACAAGATTCGATTCCCGTCGGAGGTAATCAGGATATCGTCCTCGATGCGGACACCGATATGCATGTACT